>Ga0268262_10000484_pt1 | contig 52690 bp, 44 predicted proteins | sample TergutNc150P3_FD_190354 | JGI IMG/M metagenome (GOLD analysis project Ga0268262, IMG submission 190354) | Nasutitermes corniger P3 segment gut microbial community from laboratory colony in Florida, USA - Nc150 P3 (SPAdes) (version 2) | ecosystem: Host-associated > Arthropoda: Insects >... | reverse complement strand
GTTTATCGAAGGGATATAATGGCAACTGGGTGGTATGTCCTCCATACTTATTCTGGGTATGAGAAAAAAATAGAAAAGACTATCCGGATGATGACCGGGACAGGGGAACTGGATAAAGAAGTTGTCCGGGATGTAAAAGTTCCTTCCGAAGAGGTTGTCGAAGTCCGCGATGGCAAAAAGCGCACTCAGACCCGTAAATTCCTTCCAGGCTATATTCTGGTCGAGATGGATCTGCCTAACGAGGAACAGCAATGGAAACTCGCCTGTTCCAGAATCAAAAAGATCAACGGGGTAACAGGTTTTGTGGGTACGCCCGCGAATAAAAAGCCCAGCCCGCTTTCGGGAGACGAAGCCAGAAGCATACTTCAAAAATCAGGTGAAATGAAAGGCGAGCGTCCGGTGAGAACACGCCAGTCTTTTTCTCCCGGGGAGCAGGTAAAGATCATCGACGGGCCGTTCGAGTCCTTTACGGGGACTATCGAAGATGTGAATCAGGAAAAGAACAAACTCAGGGTTATGGTCGGAATTTTCGGCCGTAATACGCCGGTTGAGGTTGATCTTTTACAGGTTGAAAAACTGTAAAGCCTTAAGGCTTTGCTTAAAAAATGTGGGAGCCGGATCATTAATGATTTGGCGTTAATTTGTCCGTTCAATCGAAACGGATAAATACACCACAAAGGAGTTATTGATGGCAAAGAAAAAAATTACCGCCATTGTCAAGCTGCAGTGCCCTGCGGGGAAGGCTACGCCAGCCCCCCCTGTCGGCCCTGCGTTGGGACCTCACGGAGTAAGCGCCCCGCAATTTGTCCAGCAGTTTAACGACAGGACAAAGAGTATGGAACAGGGCCTTATAATTCCGGTAGTCATCACAATCTATGCGGACAAGTCCTTCACCTTCATTCTTAAAACCCCGCCCGCTTCCGTGCTGATTAAAAAAGCGATAGGGCTTGAGAAAGGTTCAGCCGAACCGCACAAGGTCAAGGTAGGAAAATTGCCCAAGGCAAAGTGTGAAGAGATCGCCAAACTTAAAATGCCGGATCTTTCGGCAAACGATGTCGCAGGGGCAATGAGGATTATTGCGGGGACAGCCAGATCGATGGGCGTCGAGGTGGAAAAATGAAGCACGGGAAAAAATACAGGGAATGCCTGAAAAAGTACGACGTCGCCGCTTCATTTGATCTCAACGAAGCCCTTGTTCTGGTCAAATCCATGGCATACGCGAAGTTCGACGAGACTGTGGATCTTTCAGTTAAGTTAAACCTGAAGAAAAGCCAGTCCGTCAGGGACACGGTAATTTTGCCGAACCAGTTCCGGGGCGAAAAAAAGGTTTTGGTCTTCTGCAAGCCGGAAAAAGAAAAAGAAGCCCAGGATGCGGGCGCGGCTTTTGTTGGCGCGGATGACCTTATTGCAAAAGTAAAGGAAGGCTGGACCGATTTTGATGTCGCCGTAGCAACCCCGGACATGATGAAGGACGTTGGAAAGCTTGGTATGGTGCTGGGCCGCAAAGGGCTCATGCCAAACCCAAAAACAGGAACCGTCACCTTTGACCTTAAAGGCGCCCTTGCTGAGCTTAGAAAGGGAAGGACCGAATTCAGGGCTGACAAAACCGGCGTAGTGCATCTTGCGGTCGGTAAAGTATCAATGGAAAGCGAGAAAATCGGTGAAAACATCAGGGCGGTTATTGCCGAAGTCAAGAGAAAACGCCCTACTGACGCCAAGGGCGATTTTATCAGGACAGTATCGGTGGCTTCCACCATGGGCCCCGGCGTATGGGTCTCAATGGGCGATAAGGAGTAAACAATGGCAATAGTTGCGAAAAAAGTACAAGACGCCAAGGTAACATCCATCAATAAAATGAAAGAAGCGTTTTCCGCTTCAGGGGATTTTATTTTCACCAACTACCGTGGCTTGACGGTGGAGCAGATCACTAATTTGCGAAAGCTGCTCCGGGGCAAGGGCGCTCAGTTCAAAGTTGTGAAAAATAACTTTGCAAGGCTCGCCTTCCAGCAGCTTTCTGCGCCTGATGAAGTGAAGACCTACCTCACAGGCCCGACGGCAATAGCTATAGCGCCCAAAGATGCCAATGAAGTAGCGAAGATTCTGCTGGACTTTACCAAAGAGGCCCCGGTCTTGGCTATAAAAGGCGGCCTGTTGGGGAAGGATCTCTACAATAATAAACAAATGGAAGCCTTTTCCAGGCTTCCGTCCAAGCTGGAGCTTATTTCCATGCTTATGTCTGTTATGAACGGGCCGGCAAGGAGCATTGCGGCAGCCTTAAACGATGTCCCAGCCAGGCTGGTGCGTACGGTAAAAGCCATCGGTGACAGGAAAGGCGGCGCAGCCTAGTCTATCAGAAAAGAGTAATTAAGACCTGTCAGACTTCTGCGATTACGCAGGCTGCTGTTCTGTCGGGTTTAGTGGACTAAAGTCTTCGGGCTGAAGTCCGGCGTTCTTCGTATGAAGCGCGTATTTTCAACAAGGAGAAGATAATATGGCAGCCACAAAAGAAGAAATTTTAGAAGCAATCGCTTCCATGACGGTTCTGGAGGTTTCAGAGCTTGTAAAAATGATGGAAGAGAAATTTGGTGTTTCCGCTGCCGCTCCCGTAGCGGTAGCCGCTGTCGCCGCTGGGGCTGCCCCAGCCGCCGCCGTGGAGGAACAAACTGAATTCAACGTCATTCTCAAGGCTTATGACGAAACAAAGAAAATTGCGGTCATAAAGGAAGTACGGGTTGTTACCGGACTGGGGCTCAAAGAAGCCAAAGACCTTGTAGAAGGCGCTCCAAAGCCCCTGAAAGAAGGCGTTTCCAAGGAAGATGCCGCGAAGATCAAGGAGCAGATCACTGCAGTCGGCGGTACGGTTGAAGTTCAGTAAGAACCTATCAACCGACTGTCACAGAAAAACTAATTTTCTCTTAAACAATTAAATGGGGGAAGGAATGGCCAAGATTAAGCCCAGTGGCAAGAGGATCTATATCGGAAAAGATATCCAGGACGTAATGGAACTTCCGGATCTTATCGATATCCAGCTCAATTCCTACGAGCGGTTTCTTCAGCGCGAAAAACTAAAAAAAGGCGAAAAACCGGAAATACAGGGACTGGAAGAGGTTTTCAGGTCAACCTTCCCCATAGAAAGCCCAAACGGAGATATGGTGCTTGAATACGAGTACTATACCCTTGATGAAGAAAACATAAAATTCGGCGAGCAGGATTGCAAGCAGAAAGGGCTTAGCTATGCGGTTTCCCTCAAAGCGCGCGTAAACCTTATCTTTCAGCAAACAGGCGAGATTCGGCAGAAGGATATTTACATGGGGGATATCCCGATCATGACCGAGCGGGGAACCTTCATTATTAACGGCGCTGAGCGTGTAGTTGTTTCGCAGATCCACCGTTCGCCGGGCGTAATATTCAGCCACGAGAAGGGAGTTTATTCTTCCCGGATTATTCCTTACAGGGGTTCCTGGCTGGAATTTGAAATTGATAATAAAAAAGAGCTGATTTACGCGAAAATCGACAGAAAAAAAAGAATCCTTGGGACTATTTTCCTCAGGGCTTTAGGCTACGAAAACCGCGAGGAAATTATCCGCGCTTTTTATAAAACCCAGACCCTTAAGGTAAAGGATGACAGCGAAACCAGGGAGAAATTCTTTGGCCGTGTTTTAGCCCAGGCGGTTTGGGTAAAAGACCCAAACAAAAGCGAAGAGGGCGGCGAAGAGGCCAAAAAGAAACTTTACCGGGCAGGAGATAAACTTCATCCGCATGATGTGGACGAGCTTCTGGCAAACGGCGTAAAAACGGTGGAGGTTATCAAGTTTGTGGATCCGGCGGATCCCAAAAACGATAAATCCACAAACCTTTCCCTTGATTCAAATGTGCTTTTGAACTGTTTTGAAAGGGAAGAAATCAAATTTGTAAGGGAGGATCCTACAAGGGACGAACCTTCCAAGGAAGAAGCCCTTTCGTCGGTATACTCGGCCCTTATGCCGGGGGAATCCATTACAGTGGAGGCGGCGGAAAAAGACCTTAACAGCATGTTCTTTTCTCCCAGGCGTTACGATCTTGGCAAGGTTGGCCGTTACAAGCTGAATAAAAAATTCGTTTTCACGCCGCCTCTTGAAGACTTTACCATGACCAAGCAGGACATCATCGCGACCATGAAGTACCTCATTAATGTACATTCCGAGGTTGAAAAGGTCGATGATATCGATCACCTGGGCAACCGCCGGGTTCGTTCTGTCGGGGAACTAATGGGTAACACGATGAAAACCGCCTTTAGCCGCATGGAACGTATTGCCAAGGAGCGGATGAGCCTTAAAGAAACTGACACCATCAAGCCGCAGGATCTTATTTCCATAAAACCTGTTGTAGCGGCAATCAAGGAATTCTTCGGTTCAAGCCAGCTCTCCCAGTTCATGGATCAGGTTAACCCCCTGGCGGAACTCACCCACAAAAGGCGCCTTAACGCGCTTGGCCCTGGCGGCCTTTCCCGCGAGCGTGCCGGCTTCGAGGTTCGGGATGTCCACTACACGCATTACGGCAGGATGTGCCCGATAGAAACCCCGGAAGGCCCGAATATCGGCCTGATTGTTTCTTTGGCAAATTACACCCGCGTGAACGACTACGGTTTCCTCGAGACTCCTTACCGCAAGGTCGTAAAGGGCATCGCGTCCAAAGACATTGAATACCTTTCGGCCATGGACGAGGACAGGTTCTACATTGCCCAGGCTTCAGCAAAGTTAAACAACTCGGGGAGCTTTGTGGACGCCCAGGTGCCTTGCAGAAGGCAGGGCGATTATACTACCCGTTCTCCAGGCGATATTGAATACATGGACGTGTCTCCAAAGCAGATAATTTCAGTTTCCGCTTCCCTAATCCCGTTCCTGGAGCATGATGACGCTAACCGCGCCCTCATGGGCTCCAACATGCAGAGGCAGGCTGTTCCGCTTGTTTTTACGGAAGCGCCCAGGGTCGGCACGGGAATGGAAGGCAAGTGCGCCTACGATTCCGGGGTTCTTTGCAAAGCCCGGCGGGCCGGAACGGTGATCAACCTTAGCTCGCAGGAAGTGTGCATTGAGCCGGACGACAAAGACTATAAAATTCCCGAAACAAACACCGATGGTATTGATGTGTACCGCCTGGTTAAATATCAGAGGACCAACCAGGACACCTGCTACAACCAGCGGCCTATAGTAAAGCTGGGCGAAAAGATCGTCAAAGGGCAGGTCATTGCCGACGGGCCGGCTACAAAGAACGGGGAGCTGGCTTTGGGCAGGAATATCCTGGTGGGTTTTTTGCCCTGGAATGGTTACAACTACGAAGATTCTATTTTGATTTCCCAGCGGGTGGTAAGGGACGATATGTTCACTTCCATCCATATAAAAGAATTTTTCACCGAGGTAAGGGAAACCAAGCTTGGGCCTGAAAAGATAACACGTGACATTCCCAATACTTCCGAGAAAAGCCTGGACAACCTTGACGCGGAAGGCATTATCCGCGTTGGGGCAAAAGTCCGCTCCGGCGATATCCTTGTGGGCAAGGTGACCCCCAAAAGCGAAACTGAGACTACCCCTGAGTTTAAACTCCTTAACTCGATATTCGGCGAAAAGGCCAAAGAGGTGCGGGATTCCTCCCTCCGGGTGCCGCATGGTATCGAAGGGACGATCATTGACATTCAGCGGCTAAGACGTACTGAAGGGGATGACCTTAATCCCGGAGTAGATGAGGTTGTTAAAGTTTTAATTGCCACAAAACGAAAACTCCGGGAAGGCGACAAAATGGCAGGCCGCCACGGCAACAAAGGCGTTGTAGCCCGCATACTTCCGGAAGAGGATATGCCCTACATGGAAGACGGTACCCCGCTTGACCTCTGCCTTACTCCTCTGGGGGTTCCTTCCAGAATGAACATCGGCCAGCTCCTTGAAACGGAACTTGGCTGGGCTGCCTCGACTCTGGACGAGTGGTATTCGGCGCCGGTTTTCCAGTCGCCCTCTACCGATCAGATCGAGGAAAAGCTAAAAGAAGCGGGGCTTCCCGTAACCAGCAAAGCCGTGCTCAGGGATGGCCGCACAGGCGAGCCTTTTATAAACCCCATTTTCTGCGGGATCATTTACTTCCTAAAGCTTCACCATCTTGTTGATGACAAGATGCACGCCCGCTCCACCGGCCCCTACTCGCTGGTGACCCAGCAGCCGCTGGGCGGCAAGGCCCAGTTTGGCGGCCAGCGGTTGGGCGAGATGGAAGTCTGGGCGCTTGAAGCTTACGGCGCTGCTCACACTCTGCAGGAGCTCCTTACCATTAAATCCGATGATATGACCGGAAGGTCAAAGATCTACGAAGCCATTGTAAAGGGCGAGCCTTCGACCACGGCGGGAATACCTGAATCCTTCAACGTTCTGGTTCAGGAACTGCGGGGCCTTGCGCTGGATCTTACCATTTACGACAACAAGAACAAGCAGATTCCCCTCACCGAGCGTGATGAGGATCTTATTGCCAAGAGCGGTTCCAATTTTTAATTGGCTCCTATTCCTAATTCGGGGGTAATATATGCGGGACATTCAGGATTTTGATTCGATTATGATACAGCTGGCTTCCCCGGATATGATCAGGGCATGGTCTTACGGGGAAGTAAAAAAACCGGAAACCATAAATTACCGGACCTTAAGGCCCGAAAAAGACGGCCTCTTTTGCGAGCGTATATTTGGAACCACAAAGGAATGGGAATGTTACTGCGGAAAGTTCAAGTCCATAAGGTATAAGGGCGTTATCTGCGACCGCTGCGGCGTTGAGGTAACCCACTTTAAAGTCCGCCGGGAAAGGATGGGCCATATAGAGCTGGCCGCCCCTGTTTCTCACATCTGGTATTACAGATCCGTGCCGAGCCGCATGGGGCTTCTTTTGGATATTCCCATGACCGCCCTTCGTTCCGTGCTTTACTATGAAAAATATATCGTTATTGAGCCGGGGGAGACTGACCTCAGAAGGATGCAGCTCCTTACGGAAGAGGAGTACTACGAGGCCCAGGAACGCCACAGCGGGAGCTTTACCGCCGGTATGGGAGCGGAAGCGATAAGGACGCTTCTGGAAAATACCGACCTGGACGAACTTGCCGCCGAGCTCAGGGCAAAGATGATAGAAAAGGGGCCCAAGAGCGACAAGCGCCTTTTAAAACGCATCGATATAGTTGAGAATTTCAGAAACTCAAAGAACAAGCCCCAATGGATGATCCTGGATGTGATTCCCGTTATACCGCCGGAATTGCGCCCCATGGTTCAACTGGACGGCGGCCGTTTCGCGACCAGCGACCTGAACGATCTTTACCGCCGGGTGATAAACCGTAACAACCGCCTTAAGCGGCTGCAGGTTCTAAACGCGCCGGACATAATTATCCGCAATGAAAAGCGGATGCTGCAGGAAGCTGTAGACGCTCTCTTTGACAATTCCAAGAAAAAGCGGGTTGTAAAGGGAGCGTCAAACCGGCCCCTCAAATCTATTAGCGATATGCTTAAGGGCAAGCAGGGGCGTTTCCGGCAGAACCTGCTTGGAAAGCGCGTGGATTATTCAGGCCGCAGCGTAATCACAGTTGGCCCCGATCTTAAAATGTGGCAGTGCGGGCTTCCGACCAAGATGGCTTTGGAACTTTTCAAGCCTTTCATTATGAAGAAGCTTGTCGATAAGGACGTGGTTTATAACATCAAAAAGGCAAAGATCCTTGTTGAACAGGAGACCCCGGAAGTTTTCGCCATTCTGGATGAAGTCGTAAAGGAGCACCCGGTGCTGTTGAACCGGGCGCCTACGCTGCACCGCCTTGGCATACAAGCGTTTGAGCCGGTTCTGGTGGAAGGCAAGGCAATTAAGCTGCCGCCCCTGGTTTGCTATGCCTTTAACGCCGACTTTGACGGGGATCAAATGGCAGTTCATGTACCCCTGACCCAGGCGGCGCAGATGGAATGTTGGGCGTTAATGCTCAGCGCCCGGAATCTTTTAAACCCTGCCAACGGCAAAACGGTTGTGTTCCCCTCTCAGGACATGGTTCTGGGAATCAACTTCCTCACGCGTATCAGGCCCGATGGCAAAAGGCCGGGCCTGGAAAGGGCGAAGGCCCTTGTCGGCAAGAGCAAGGCAAACGCACAAACCGGGGTAAACGCAACATGCGAAAAATGCGGAAAACAACTTCGTGAAGGCTGGACAGCCTGCCCCTATTGCGGAAAATCTGTTGGGGATCCGCCCCGCTATTCTTCGGTAGAAGAAGCTTATTTGGCGGTTGAGACTAAAGCCCTGGATTGGGAAGCGGTTATCAAGGTTAAGGTTCCGAAACTTCCGGTATGGGAAAAGGTTGGTAAGAAAGCCACAATCAGGGACGACGGGCTTATCGAGACCACGGCGGGGCGGCTTGTATTTAACGAAGAAATGCCGCGCGAAATTCCCTTCATCAATTACGAGTTAAAAGACAAGGAGCTCCGCGCGCTGATTGAATACATATTCGCGGAGAAAGGTTCCTGGACTACGGTAAAGATGCTGGACGCGATCAAGTCAACTGGTTACAAATACGCCACGGTTTTTGGCTCGACCATCGGGGTTGACGATATTGTGGTGCCCAAAGAAAAGGCCGATATGATCGAAAAGGCAAACAGGGAAGTTGAGGCCATCCAGAAAAAATTCAATTCCGGGCATCTTTCGCCGGAGGAGCGTAAAAATCGTGTAATTGAAGTCTGGCAAAAAACAAACGAGGATCTAGCCAACATACTGATGAAAACCCTGGAGGCTGACCGCAACGGGTTTAACTCAATTTACATGATGGCGAACTCCGGGGCGCGTGGAAGCCGTAACCAGATTCGCCAACTGGCGGGAATGCGCGGCCTTATGGCAAAGCCTTCCGGCGATATTATCGAGCTGCCAATTCGTTCCAATTTTAAGGAAGGCCTTTCGGTTATCGAGTTCTTCATTTCAACCAACGGCGCGCGCAAGGGGCTTGCGGATACGGCGCTTAAGACTGCTGAAGCCGGTTACCTTACCCGCCGCCTTGTGGACATTGCCCAGGACGTAGTTGTGAACGATGACGACTGTGGTACTATAAACGGCATCGACCAGGCGGCGATTAAAAACGGCGAAGACATTCTTGAGCCGCTCCGTGACCGCATCGTTGGGCGCTACACGCTGGAGAGGGTCAAGCATCCCATTACCGGGGATATTATTGTAAACGTCAATCAGGAAATAACAAAAGATATTGCCCTACAGATTGAAGAAGCTGGGATAGAGTCGGTACATATAAGGGCAGTGCTTACCTGCGAAGCCGAGCACGGGGTTTGCCGTATGTGTTATGGCAGGAACCTGGCTACCAACAGGACTGTAGACATCGGGGAAGCTGTTGGAACCATCGCAGCCCAATCCATCGGCCAGCCGGGCACCCAGCTCACAATGCGAACCTTCCATACCGGAGGTGTCGCCATCAATATCAGCGAGGAAAACCGGATATTCCTTAAGCACCCGGTATACGTAAAAGATATTACCGGCGCGCACGTTGACAAGGTTGATGAAAAAACCGGCGAACCTACCGGGGTTATGCTATTTACCAGGAAGGGCCACGCCACAATAAGCAGAATTATGGAAAGGCATAAGCTGGAAGGCCACGACGAGCTACTTGTTGAAAACGATCAAAGGGTAATTCGCGGGGTTCCAATCATCAAGCGTGGGAAGGAGCAGATTCTTTCCAAAGAAAACGCCCTGGCGATGGTGATCAAAGACGATAAGGGAGCAATGCTTTATTTGATTGGCCAGGATCAAAAGATTGAAATCCGGAACGGTTCCGAAGTCATTATTAAGAAAGGCGATGTGGTGGAGGCTGAAAAAACCATCGCTACCTTTGATACGTTCTCTGATCCAATTATTGCGGAAGTCGGCGGAACTGTGCGCTACGAGGACATTATTCCGGGCACAACCCTCAGGGAGGAAATTGACGAGGAAAGGGGAGTTGAAAGGCGTATTACCGACATCCAGCAGCTTGAAAAGCAGCCCAGGATCCTTATCGTTGATGACGAGGATAACCAGGTTGCTTCCTACTTCCTCCCCGGCGGGGCTATCCTGCAGGTTGACGAAGGCGAAAAGATCAGGGCGGGGCGCACCATCGCGAAAACCCTTAAAGAATCGACCCAGGCAATGGACATTACATCGGGCCTTCCAAGGGTAAACGAGCTCTTTGAAGCCCGCAAGCCCAAAAGCCCGGCGGTTTTGGCCGAGGTCTCAGGCGTTGTCCGCTTCAAGAACATCATCAAAGGCAAGCGCATTATCATTGTGGAAGATGCCTTCGGGAAGGAATACAAGCACCTTATCCCGATGACCAAGCGGCTTTTGGTACGCGACGGCGACAGCGTGGAGGCCGGCGAGCCGCTCTGCATGGGCGCTATTAACCCGCACGACATCCTCCACATACTCGGCGAATCAAACCTTCAGCGCTATCTGATGAACGAAATCCAGCAGGTGTACAACCTTCAGGGCGTGTCCATCAACGACAAGCACGTCGGCGTGATTATCCGCCAGATGATGAGGAAGGTCGAGATTCTGCGGGTTGGGGACACCAGATTTATCTACGGCCAGCTTGTTGATAAATACGCCTTTAAGGAAGAAAACAACCGTGTCATAAACGAGGGAGGTCAGCCCGCCGTTGCGCGGCCTGTGTTCCAGGGGATTTCCAAAGCGGCTTTAAATATCGATTCATTCCTTTCCGCCGCAAGTTTCCAGGAAACAACAAGGGTGCTTACAAATGCGGCTATTGCCGGTTCGACCGACTACCTCCGGGGCCTTAAGGAAAATATTATCATTGGGCATCCCATTCCCGCTGGTACCGGCATGAAGCGTTACAGGGATGTAAAGCTCTTTGACGAGGATCAGCAGGATCTGGACGAATACCTGAACGAGATTCTGGAAAGGCGCAAGCTCGAAAAAGCGGCAGAACTCACCAGCGATAACTTTTTGGTTGAGGAAACTGATCAGGATAATGAGCCTGATGCGGAAGCAGACAACGAGGATTAACGCTATATGTAATACTCGTCTGCGTGAGTATCGTTGTAATTATCTATAATATCCTTAATGGTAATGCTGTCCAGATATTTGTTTATAGCATTTTCAAGCCCCCGCCATACTGCTAAAGTCTTGCAGTATCCGCTGCGTTCGCACCGGTTTGGCATATCTTCCAGACACGAAACCGGATATAGCCCTCCCTCAGTAATTCTAAGGATCTGGCCCACCGTGTATTGATCTGGCTCTTTCGCCAGCATATACCCGCCCTTATTGCCACGATTTGTACGCAGAATGTCAGGGCGGCTAAGCAAGGTAACGATCTGTTCTAGGTATTTCCTGGAAATACCCTGGCGCTCGGAAATATCTTTTAAAGAAATAAAACTGTCGTTCCTATGCTCAGCCAAGTCCACCAGCATATGGAGCGAATACCGCCCTTTTGTTGATATTTTCATTTACCCTATTATACCATAGGTTTACTATGGTTTCAAGCCCCTTACCCTATTGACAAATATGAGATTTTTTTCATAATATCCTAGTAAACACATAGGAAATATGTGTTTTATATGAGGAATCAAGAGGAGAAACTTATGGCAAGAGTAGATAAAATTACCGATCTTATCGGGAATACGCCGCTGGTAAAAATCAACAAGCTCAACGAGGGCGGAGCGACGATTTATGTCAAGCTGGAGAGCTTTAACCCCCTTCACAGCGTTAAAGACCGTATCGCGCTTTCGATGATTGAAGCCGCAGAAAAGGAAGGCAAAATAAAGAAAGGGACAGTTATCATTGAGCCGACCAGCGGCAATACTGGCATCGGTCTTGCGTTTGTCGCGGCGGTCAAAGGCTACCGGATAATTCTGACCATGCCGGAAACAATGAGCATTGAGCGGCGCAAGCTGCTAAAGGCGCTGGGCGCCGAACTGGAGCTTACCGAAGGGGCCAAGGGCATGAAAGGGGCAATCGCAAAGGCGGAAGAACTGGCGGCAGCGACACCCAATTCGTTCATCCCACAGCAGTTCAACAACCCCGCCAATCCGGCTATTCACGAAAAAACCACCGGCCCTGAAATCTGGAACGATACCGACGGGCAGGTGGATATTTTGATTGATGGAGTAGGAACAGGCGGGACTTTGGCAGGCGCAGGGAAGTTTCTTAAATCTAAAAAGCCAAGCGTAAAAATAATTGCCGTAGAGCCTGCTGCCTCTCCTGTGCTTTCCGGCGGATCGCCGAGCCCTCATAAAATTCAGGGTATCGGAGCGGGCTTTATACCTCAGGTTTATAACCCGTCCGTTATCGACGAAATTTACCAGACCGATGAGATTAAAGCCGGAAACGCTGCGCGAAGGCTTGCGAAGGAAGAAGGCATCATTGTTGGGATTTCGTCAGGTTCCGTTCTGGAAGCGGCGCTGACTGTCGCAAAACGGCCGGAAAACAAGGGCAAGACCATAGTGGCTATTTTACCGGACACCGGTGAGCGCTACCTGTCGACTTGGCTGTGGGAGGAATGAGATGGCAAATACTGAATTAAATGCTTTAAATAAAGCACAGGCGTACCAACTGGCGGACATTACCAAAACCCCGCCGCAGTTTGGGGCGATTACACCGCGCTGGCTGACACGTTTCCTGGAATTTAAAGGGCTGGACGCCGGTATTTACCGCGTAAACAAAGTTATTGAAGGAGAGACGCCACTTGATGTTTTATGCTCGTCGGAAAAAAAGAGCGCCGAGATTCCCGAAGGATATGTACAGTACCAGCAAAAGCCAAGGGAATACACCCTCAATTCGATTTCTACCATTATAAATGTGGATACCGCTGTGGAGGATGTGTTTTCTTCGCCATACGACCAGACAAAAGAACAGCTTCATCTGGCTATTGAAAGTTTGCGTGAGAGGCAGGAGAGCCAGATCATCAATAACGACGATTACGGTTTATTGAAAAATGTTCCTGCCAGCCAGCGCATAACGCCCGGAAATAAAGCGGGTTCGCCCATGCCCGACGATCTGGACGAGTTGATTTCAAAAGTGTGGAAAGAGCCGGCGTTCTTTTTGGCGCATCCACGGGCTGTCGCTGCTTTCCAGCGGGAATGTACGCGCAGGGGAGTTCCTCCCGCGACTGCTTCGCTTTTTGGCGGTACGTTCATACTGTGGCGCGGTATCCCGGTTGTGCCTACGGATAAATTGTTTGTGGACGGTTTGAAAAACCCCAAGAGCAAGAGCGGCAAAACCAATATCCTGCTGGTGCGTACCGGAGAGGCAAAACGCGGGGTAATAGGCTTGTACCAGACAGGTTTGCAGAACGAGCAGGGCAGGGGACTTTCCGTGCGTTTCAGGGGAGTGGACAATAAAGGGCTTGCATCTTACCTCCTGTCATTGTACTGCTCAGCTGCAATTCTCTCCGAGGACGCTATAGCCGTGCTCGAAGATGTGGAAGTGGGTAATTATTATGACTACTCCTAGCGATTATGGGCTGCCGGATATAAAAGAACTTGAACAGTGGGCGCTGCCCTATTTTCCGGAATTTCAGGAAAAAAGGCTCGATAAAGGCAAAGGCGTAAAAACCGCGTATTCCCCTGTTGTCGCGCCTTATAGGAGTACGCCTTTAGGAGCTAGCGGTTTTGACGTAAACCGCATCAGGCAGGATTTTCCCATCCTGAGCGAAAAGGTCTCTGGCGGCAAGCCCCTTGTCTGGCTTGATAACGGCGCAACAACGCAAAAACCAAACGCGGTGATAGACCGTATTTCGTATTTCTACAGGCACGAGAATTCAAATGTCCACCGAGGCGCGCATGAGCTTGCCGCCCGCTCCACTGACGCTTACGAAGCTGCGCGGGAAACCATCGCTAAATTTTTGGGCGCTCTGTCGAAAGACAATATCGTGTTTGTGCGCGGGACAACGGAAGGCATCAACCTTGCGGCGCAGGCTTATGTAAAGCCGCTGCTTTCCGCCGGGGACGAAATAATACTCACTATTCTTGAACACCACGCCAATATTGTTCCGTGGCAGATGATCGCGCAGGAAACCGGCGCGTTGATAAAAGTCGCTCCGGTTGACGATACGGGACAGATTATTTTATCCCGATACGCGGAACTTTTCACCCATCGGACGAAGTTTGTTTCGGTAACGCATGTATCAAACGCCTTGGGTACCATCACCCCGGTTCGGGAGATGGTGCAAATCGCGCACGGGCATGGCGTACGTATCCTTGTTGACGGGGCGCAGTCTGTAGCCCATATGCCGCTCAATGTCTGCGAGCTGGACGCGGATTTCTTTGTGTTCTCCGGGCATAAAATATTCGGGCCTACGGGCATAGGCGCATTGTACGGAAAAGCTGACACTCTGGAAGAAGCAAAGCCGTACCAGGGCGGCGGTAACATGATAAAGGACGTAACCTTTGAGCGCACGGTATACAATTCCGCGCCATCCAAGTTTGAAGCGGGAACAGGCAATATTGCCGACGCCGTCGGTTTGGGCGCGGCGCTGGATTATGTCTCAGGCATTGGGATAGCGAACATCAGCGCATATGAACATGAATTGCTTGATTATGCGACAGGTGAGCTTAAGCGCATTAACGGCCTGCATCTTGTCGGTACGGCAATGGAAAAAGCGAGCGTTTTGTCTTTTGTGCTTGACGGTGCAAGCGTAGAGCAGGTTGGCAAACACCTTTCCAGCCATGGAATTGCTGTACGCGCCGGGCACCACTGCGCCCAGCCTATTTTGCGCCGCTTTGGCCTGGAAGCGACTGTACGCCCGACCATCGCGTTTTACAACACAGCGGAAGAAATTGACAAACTGGTTAGCGCAGTTAAGGAAATCACAATATGAGGAGAAGAAATTCTCACAAAGAGCACAAAGGAAGAGAAGAACACAAAGGAAGAGTGAATAAAAGATTTTTGTTTTATATCTTAACGTGAAGTTCAAGCACACCTTACGTTCAACTACCATTAGTTTTTCTTTGTGATCTTATAATCTTTGTGATCTTTGTGTGAAATCTTAAGGAGTTTTATTTGGAGATTGATCAGGAGATAGAACAGATCGCTGCTGAATTGCTCAATGATTTACAAAAAAAGCGCGATCTTGCAAAGCAGCCGGTAAAACCGGTGATAGTCGATATAATTGGCAAACTGCAGCACCTGTTGTTTCCGGGAATTTTTGAAAGCGTTTTAACCGGCGGCGGTTCGGCAAAAAGCAAACTCAACGTCATGCTGGAAGAAGTCTTCCATGACTTAACCGCGCAGACAAGATTGGCTTTGCGTTATGATCTGCGATACAAGGATACGGAGCAGGATGAGGTTGACAAAACGGCATGGGAAATAACTCGCCAATTTGTTTTAAAAATTCCGGTTATCAAAGAATTCCTGGAAAAAGATATAGAGGCCGCGTATAATGGCGACCCCGCCGCGTATAGTAAGGCGGAAATTGTCATATCCTATCCCGGTATTTATGCCACAATGGTTTACCGGATAACGCATGAACTGTACTTGCTGTCAGTGCCGCTTATACCCAGAATTATGAGCGAATACGCGCATAGCGTAACAGGAATTGACATTCACCCTGGCGCAGTTATAGGCAAATATTTTTTCATCGATCACGGTACAGGTATTGTTATCGGCGAGACCGCCGTTATCGGAGACAATGTAAAATTGTATCAGGGAGTTACGCTTGGCGCTTTGTCCACAAAGGGCGGGCAGAGCATTAAAGGTGTTAAACGCCACCCAACCATAAGCGATAATGTTACGATATATTCCGGCGCAAGCATTTTGGGAGGCGACACCATTATCGGCGAGGGCGTGGTAATTGGTGGAAACGCTTTTGTAATACGCTCTGTTCCTGAAAAGACCCGCGTAAGCGTGAAGAATCCCGAATTGCAGTATAAGAACAGTGGTAATATTTCTACCCACATAGAATTAGACCAGCTTGACTTTTGGCATTATGAGATTTAATTACATTCTTTGTATGCTTTTTCTACCGCAAATGCGAGTTGATCCGCGCACGATGTTCCCTTGCTTATTCCTTTTGATACGCAAATAATCCCCTTGCATTTTTCCTTTATCTCGTCAACGGTCATTCCGTCTACAAGGCGGGATACGGCTTGCAGGTTGCCGTTACAGCCATTCTCGAATGACACGTTGCTTATGATATTCCCATTAATATCAAAGTGAATAGCTGTTGAACACGTTCCTTGCGTTTTATATGTGTATTTCATATTACGCCCATAAAGAGATTTTAAGCCTTTTTCATTCATTATGGAAGGCTGACTCTGTTTAAATCACTAAAAAGACTTGAAAACATAGTAAACCGATGGTATAAGGGTAACATGGACATAAGCACCATCTGCGTACACGGATGCGAAAAGAAATTTGATACAACAGGAGCGGTTGCCGTTCCGATATTTGCATCGGCTACTTTCGCGCATCCCGGCGTGGGGCAGAGTACCGGCTTTGATTACTCCCGTTCGCTTAACCCTACCAATGTACATCTGGAAGACACTGTCGCAGCTCTGGAAGGCGGCTGCGCCGCTATTGCGTTTTCTTCCGGCATGGCGGCGGTTTCGGCTTTGATGGAACTGTTCTCGCCCGGCGATCATATTATCGCTTCCGATGACCTTTACGGCGGTACAGTCCGCCTTTTTTCGCATATATCCCAAAAAAACGGTGTAAAGGTTTCTTATGCCGCAACTGAAGACATCGCTAGAAACGTAACTTCGTCCACAAAAGCCGTATTTATTGAAACGCCCTCCAATCCAATGATGCGCGTAACGGACATTGCGGCAGTAGCAGCCATCGCAAAAAAAACCAATTTGCTTCTAATTGTTGATAACACATTCCTTACACCTTATTTTCAAAAGCCGTTTTCTCTTGGAGCCGATATTGTTCTGCACAGCGGGACAAAATATTTAGGCGGGCACAACGATACCCTGGCGGGGCTGCTCGTTGTAAAGGATCCAGGTCTTGCGGAAAAGCTCAGGTTTATTGCGAAAACAACCGGTGGATGCCTTTCGCCCTTTGACAGCTTTTTAATTATTCGCGGTATCAAAACTCTTGCCGTCCGCATGGAACGCCAGCAGGAAACCGCCATGAAAATCGTACCCTGGCTTTTGGAACAAAGCGCTGTAAAAAAAGTGTATTACTCTGGATTACAGGATCATCCCGATTATGAAATATCTCGCCGCCAGACTAGCGGCTTTGGAGGCATGCTCTCTTTCTCTGTACGCAATGGGCAAACAGCAGCAAAAATTCTGGAAAACGTAAAAATCATCAAATACGCCGAAAGCTTAGGCGGCGCTGAAAGCCTCATTACCTATCCGATGCTTCAAACCCACGCCGACCTTCCTGAAAGCGAACGGAACGCGCGTGGCATAGATAATTGTTTATTGCGCCTGTCGGTGGGTTTGGAAGCCGCTGAAGATTTAATTGGAGATCTGGAGCAAGCAATAGGAGATTGCAACAACTGAATGTTGATAAAGAATTTACCACGAACTTTTTATTAGAGGTTCAGCGTGAAATATAATTTTGACGATATAATAGACCGTAGCAATTCCTACAGTATTAAACATGAGCCTTCCTGGCGTGGAAAACCGGATGACGTACTGCCCATGTGGGTTGCTGACATGGATTTTACCGTACCTCCCTGCGTGCAAGAAGCGCTGGTCCGCCGCGCCAGGCACGGAATTTTCGGTTACTCCGAACCGGATGCCGCGTATTTTGATGCTGTGGGTAAATGGTTTAAAGAACGCTTTAATTGGGATACGCAGCGCGACTGGTTTCTGATAACTCCGGGAGTGGTAAACGCGCTATACACCGCTATCCGCGCTTTAACGAAGCCGGGCGACGGCGTGGTTATACAACAGCCTGTGTATTACCCCTTTGAAGCGGCTATAAGGCAAACCGGGCGGCAACTGCTGGTCAATGAACTTGTGTACAGCGATGGGCATTACAGCATAGATTTTCAGGATTTTGAAGAGAAAATCAAACAAGCGAAATTGTTCATTATGTGTAGTCCGCACAATCCGGTCGGGCGTGTCTGGAGCGAAGGCGAGCTTACGCAAATGGGCGAAATATGCCTGCGCTATGGCGTTCTTGTAATTTCCGATGAGATCCACCAGGACTTTGTATTCTCAGGAAACAAACACCTTGTATTCGCCGCTCTTAGCGATGATTTTGCTGATATAACCGTTACCTGCACATCCCCTTCAAAAACCTTTAACATGGCGGGGCTGCTTCATGCCAATATTTTCATTTCCAATAAAATTCTACGTAATAAATTCAAAGAAGAGTATGTGCGTTCCGGTTTAAGCCAGCCGGGCTTAATGGGGTTGGATGCCTGCAAAGCGGCATATGAAGGTGGTGCTGAGTGGCTGGCACAGCTTTTAGACTATCTCGCCGGAAATATGTTATTCTTAAAAACATACCTTTCTGACCACATTCCAAAGATTAAGCTTATTGAACCGGAGGGAACATATCTCGCGTGGCTGGATTGCAGAGAGCTTGGACTTTCTGTTCAAAACCTGGATGATGTAATAATGAATAATGGGAAAGTATGGCTGAGCGCAGGCTCATCGTTTGGAAAAGGAGGCGCGGGTTTCGAGCGCATGAATGTAGCCTGCCCCCGTTCCGTTCTGATTAATGCGCTGGAACGGCTAAAAAACGTAAATTGGGAAATGCGGGCCGGTAAATGATAATTCTGAGAGAAATCTCCAAAAACTATGGCGCGGTTACCGCAGTAAAGCAGGTCGATCTTACCATTCCTCCCGGTTGCATTTATGGGATCATCGGCAGGAGCGGCGCGGGGAAATCGAGCCTGCTTAGGGTAATGAGCCTTCTGGAAACGCCTGATACCGGAGAAGTGTATTACAACGGGCAGCGGGTAGATACTCTGCGCGGTACTGCGCTGCTTGAACGGCGCAGAAAAATGGGGATGATATTTCAGAATTTTAATTTGCTTTCGTCGCGTAACGCCTCGGGGAATATAGCCTATCCTTTGGAAATCGCGGGATTGCCCCGGAAACAGATAGACAAGCGGGTTGATGAACTTCTTGACCTGGTTGACATTGCCGATAAGCGTAAGGCGCGTTTACGGGAATTATCCGGTGGGCAGAAGCAGCGGGTTGCAATTGCCCGTGCGCTTGCGGCATACCCCGAAATACTGTTCTGCGACGAGGCGACTAGCTCCCTTGATCCCCAGACAACCCGCTCGATTCTGGCGTTGATCCGCAGTTTACAGCAGCGGCTGAAAATAACCGTGGTGCTGATAACACACCAGATGGAAGTAATACGCGAGATATGCCATGAAGTAGCGGTAATGGATGCCGGGCTTATTATGGAAACGGGAAGCGTTGCCTCGGTGTTTGAATCGCCCAAAACGACTGCGGCGCAGGAGTTGCTCCATGCTTAATGAAAAAATTCTGGATGTGCTGTCCATGCTGCCGGGGGCAACAGCGGAAACGATGTACATGACCTTTGTCTCGACTTTCTTTGCCTGCCTGCTTGGTTTTCCCCTGGGCGTATACCTATATGCCGCTTCCCCCGCCGGCCTTACCCCCCGCCGCGTGCTGTACAATGTGCTTTCCCGAATAGTGAATTTATTCCGTTCCCTTCCATTTATCATACTGATGATCCTGCTGATACCCCTGACGCGGCTAATCATCAAAACCAGCATAGGCCCTACGGCAGTGATTATTCCCCTTTCAATAGCCGCCGCTCCCTTTGTAGCCCGTGTCGCCGAATCCGCCCTGTCTGAGGTTGACCAGGGGGTGCTTACCGCGGCACGCGCAATGGGTTCAACAAATTTTCAAATTATCCGCAAGGTTTTAATCCCCGAAGCTTTGCCTGCTTTGGTTTCCGGCCTGGCTCTGACCATCATCAACTTAATCGGCTATTCGGCAATGGCTGGCGCTATCGGCGGCAGGGGTCTTGGCGATCTTGCCATACGTTACGGTTATTACCGGTTTAGAACGGATGTAACTATCGGCGCGGTTATCGTTATAATGATACTGGTGGAAGCGGTACAGGTTATCGGTACTGCTATAAGCCGCAGTCTCCTGTCAAAACGATGAGTTTTGCCTCTTGACTAGTATTGCCAAATTTTTTATAATCCTATTAAACATATAGGATATATATGTAAACTATGAAGAGGAGAGATATAATGAGAAAACTACTCAGTCTGCTGATTGCCTGCGTATTGGTTTTAGCCTTTAACCACACAGTTGAGGCCAGAGGAAGTACGCAAAATTCGGCTTCCGTCCTTACGGTGGGAGCCACGCCGATTCCCCATGCGGAGCTGCTTAACCTGGTCAAAGACGATCTGGCGGCGCAGGGGATTACCCTGAAAGTTGTGGAATTCACCGACTATGTTCAGCCCAATGTGGCGCTGATTGCAAGGGACCTGGATGCTAACTTTTTCCAGCATGTTCCCTATCTGGAAACCAATGCGGAATGGTCGGCAAAGCTGGTTTCCGCTTTCGGGGTGCATGTGGAACCATTCGGGCTGTATTCGTCAAAATACAAGCACATCAATGATCTGCCAAACGGCGCTTCCATTGCCATACCCAATGATCCGTCCAATGGTGGCAGGGCGCTGCTTCTGCTTCAGTCAAAAGGGCTTATCACCCTTAAGGCCGGGGTTGGCCTGACTGCCACTCCCCGCGATATTACTGACAACCCCAAAAATTTCCGCTTTCAGGAACTTGAAGCCGCTCAACTACCCCGCTCTTTACAGGATGTGGACGCCGCTACCATTAACGGTAACTATGCGCTTGAGGCTGGCCTAAATCCCTTAAGAGATTCCCTTGTCATTGAAGGAGCGGATTCACCCTATGTAAACATCGTGGTAGTACAGAAGGGCATGGAGAGGGATCCCCGTATCATTGCCTTGAGAAACGCCCTTCTCAGCGTAAAGGTAAAGAATTTCATCAACAGCCAATACGGTGGTGGCGTAGTTGCGGTTTTCTAAAAAAACGCAAAGGTAACACCAGGCATGCCTGGTGTTACCTTTATAAATAGTATATATGAATATTCTGGAACTTGTAGGCAATACTCCGGTCATTGAGCTTAATAAAATATTCAACACGGCAAGCGGAGTTTCCATATTTGCCAAAGCGGAATATTTTAACCCAAGCGGCTCTGTTAAAGACCGCGCCGCAAAAGCCATGATACTGAACGGCATTGGGAGCGGGCAGCTAACCAAAGAAAAAATTATTCTGGACTCCACAAGCGGCAATACTGGCATTGCATACGCCATGTTTGGCGCGGCATTGGGTTACCGGGTGCGGCTGCTCATGCCGGCAAACGCCAGCGAGGAAAGAAAGAAACTTATACGGGCCTATGGCGCAGAAATTGTAGAAACAGATCCGCTTGAAGGTTCTGACGGCGCATACCGCATGGTAATGGAGTTAGCCCAAAAGGAGCCAGAGAAGTATTTTTTCCCAAACCAGTACGATAATTCTGAAAATCCGCGTGCGCATTATGAGACGACCGGGCTTGAGCTATATACTCAGTGCAAGCCCACGCATTTTATCGCCGGAACCGGTACTTCGGGAACTTTTATGGGCGTTTCCGGGCGGCTTAAAGAGCTTAATCAATCGATACAAATCGCGCTCATGCAGCCGGATTCGCCGTTTCACGGGCTTGAAGGAATGAAGCACATGGATTCAACCATAAAGCCGAAAATATTCGATGAAAGCATTGCCGATCTGCATGTAGTAGTTAAAACAGAAGACGCTTACGCGACGGCGCGGCGGCTTGCCCTGGAAGAAGGGTTGTTTGTCGGGATAAGCTCGGGGGCTAATGTGTACGCCGCTATCGAATTGGCAAAAACCTTACCTTCAGGCTCGCGAGTTGCTACAATACTCTGTGATAGCGGATATCGTTATCTGTCGCAACCACTATGGAAAGATCTCTGATGCTGCTGCTTTCTTCTGAACTGGAGAACAATATAAGAGCGGATGGAGAAGCTGCCTACCCCAATGAATGTTGCGGAATTATTCTGGGCGAAATCAGCGACGACGGAACCAAAGACGCTAAACGTACTTTGGCAATCAATAACTCAAAAGAGGACAGCGAGCGTTACCATCGGTTTCTTATAACGCCGGAAGATATGCTCCATGCGGAACAAACAGCAAGGGCGGCAAAGCTGGAGATTATCGGCTTTTATCATTCGCACCCCGACCATCTGTCAGCTCCGTCCGATTACGATAAAGATCACGCTCTGCCTTTTTACTCGTATGTGATTATATCTGTAGACGGCGGTAAAGCGCAGGTTCTTACAAGCTGGGAGCTAACCGATGACAGAACAAATTTTGTACAGGAGGATATTAGTTGATAAAAGTTCTTATTCCCTACGCGCTCAGGGCATTTACCGAACGCAAAGCGGAAGTGGCGGTAGAAGGCGGCACAGCGGGCGATGCAATCAAAGCGCTTGCCGATGCGCATCCTGCCCTTAAGGGCCATCTCTTCACAGATGACGGCCAGCTTCGCGATTTCATCAACCTGTTTGTAAATGGCGTAAACATTAACAGCCTTCAGGGGCTGGACACGCCCGTTGCAGATAACGGCGAGGTGATGATAGTCCCCGCCATAGCCGGAGGCAGCGATGATACAAATCTTTCCAACGAAGAAATCGCGCGTTACAGCCGCCATTTGCTTTTGCCGGAAATAGGCGTTGAGGGGCAAAAAAAAATAAAAGCAGCGAAAGTTCTCATTGTCGGTACTGGCGGGCTTGGCGCGCCGCTTGCCCTGTACCTCGCTGCAGCGGGCGTGGGGACAATGGGCCTTGTGGATTTCGATACGGTAGACGAATCAAACCTTCAGCGGCAGATAATTCACAGCACCCGCGATGTGGGAAGGCCAAAGACCGCGTCCGCGAAAGACAGAATCAGGGGGATAAACCCGCTTGTGAATGTGGTAACGCATAACGCGATGCTTACAAGCAAAAACGCGCTGGAAATTTTTGCCGATTATGACATTATTGCAGACGGAACCGATAATTTTCAAACGCGCTATCTTGTAAACGATGCCTGCGTTTTTTTGGGCAAACTTAATGTTTACGGCTCGGTGTTCCAGTTCGACGGGCAGGCAAGCGTCTTCGGCGCGAAAAACGGCCCCTGCTACCGCTGCCTCTACCCTTCCCCGCCGCCGCCCGGGCTTGTCCCCTCATGCGCGGAGGGCGGGGTAATGGGCGTGGTACCGGGTATTATTGGGGTTGTGCAGGCGGCGGAGACTATTAAACTAATAGTTGGCGGGGCTGAGCCATTGGTTGGCCGCCTTCTTGTGTTTGATGCGTGGCGCATGGCATTTAGGGAGCTAAAGCTTGAAAAAGACCCGAATTGCCCTGTATGCGGGAAAAATCCAACCATTCATGAATTAATTAATTACGAGCAGTTTTGCGGTTTGAAAAAGAAAACTGACGAAAAGCCAATCGATACTATAACCGCCCTTGAATTAAAAAAACGCCTCGACAACGGAGATCAAATTCAATTTATAGATATACGCGAGCCTCATGAACGCGCGATTGTAAAATTCCCCAATGCCCTGGTAATGCCGCTTGGCCAGCTGGAAAGGCGCATGGATGAACTGGACCCATCCCGCGACGCGGTGTTTCTTTGCAAAATTGGGCAGCGCAGTATTTTAGGGATTAGGGCTTTACAGGAAGCCGGTTACAAAGGCAAACTGCTGAATCTGCAAGACGGCCTTAATGCCTGGGCCAGGGATGTAGATAAGAGCATGCCGATTTATTGATAGAAAATAACTTTTTATTTATTGTCGATTTAAAGGATGAAATAGGCAAACTTGCCCATGGCTTTATCAAAAAACCTTATGATAAAGACAATCTGTTAAAGCGGATAGGATAAATCCTCGCAAGGTGAGGAGACCGGAAGCTATCGCTATTGACCCGTAGCCCGCGCTAGCGGGCAGTGAATACATTCCTTGAAAGAGCCAATGGCGAAGCCATTGACAAAAAAGTTTTTTCTCTTTAATATCCTAGTAAACACATAGGAGATGTGTGTTATTCATTTTTAAGGAGAATTTTACCATGGGTAAAAACTACAAGTTTGAGACGCTTCAGCTCCATGCCGGGCAGGAAAAGCCCGATCCGACTACCGACGCGAGGGCAGTGCCCATTTATGCGACGACTTCCTATGTATTCAAGGACTGCGCGCAGGCGGCCGGAAGGTTTGCCTTAACGGAAGGCGGAAATATTTACACGCGCCTTATGAACCCGACCTCGGATGTGTTTGAACAGCGAATAGCGGCTCTTGAGGGCGGCGTTGCTGCCTTGGCTACTTCGTCCGGGGCAGCGGCGGTAACCTACGCTATACAGAACATTGCCACAGCAGGGCATAATATCGTATCCGATAAGCGTATTTACGGCGGAACCTACAACCTTTTCGCTCACACCCTGCCCGATTTCGGCGTATCGACAACCTTTGTAGACGGCGGCGATCCGAAGAACTTTGAAAAGGCGATAAACAAGGACACCAGAGCCTTGTTTGTGGAATCGCTGGGAAATCCTCATTCCACCATCGTAGACCTTGACGCGCTTTCGGCTATCGCCCACAAAAACGGCATCCCGCTTATTGTGGACAATACCTTTTCGCCGCCCTGCCTGTTCCGCCCTTTTGAGCATGGCGCAGACGTGGTTCTCCATTCCGCCACGAAATTTATCGGAGGGCACGGAACAGCTATCGGTGGCGTGATCGTAGATTCGGGAAAATTTAATTGGGCGGCAAATGACAAATTCCCCGGCCTTTCAAAGCCGAACCCCAGCTATCATGGCGTAGTCCTTACCGATGCGGTAGGGAATCTCGCTTATATAATAAAAATTCGTGTTACCTTAATGAGGGACACCGGCGCAACGGTAAGCCCTTTCCATTCCTTCCTCTTTTTGCAGGGGCTGGAAACTTTGTCTCTACGGACAGAGCGCCATGTAGAAAACGCTCTTAAAGTGGTAGAATATTTGCGTAAGCACCCGAAGGTAGAATCAGTGAATCACCCGGTTTTGCCTGGCCACCCCGATCATGCCCTGTATCAGAAGTATTTCCCGCGAGGCGCGGGTTCAATTTTCACTTTTGAAATCTCTGGCGGCGCGGAGCAGGCAAGGAATTTTATTGATAAACTGGAACTGTTTTCGCTTCTTGCCAATGTGGCGGATTCCAAATCGCTTGTTATCCATCCGGCAAGCACAACACATTCCCAGCTTTCCGGGGATGAGCTTTTGGATCAGGGGATAAAGCCAAATACCATCCGGCTTTCGGTCGGAACCGAACACATTGACGATATTATCGCCGATCTGGAACAGGCTTTTGGAGGCAAATGACATTATGGGTATGAAAGGCGCATGGGCAAAAAGGCGTTAGTTGCCATGAGCGGTGGCGTTGACAGTTCTGTAGCCGCATACCTTCTGAAACAGCAGGGGTTTGACTGTACCGGAATAACCATGAAGCTGTTCACAAATGAGGATATAGGAACGCACGATGCAAAAAGATGCTGTTCTCTGGAAGATACGGCTGACGCTCGTAACGTGGCTTTTAATATGGACATCCCTCATTTTGTGTATAATTTTACAGAAGATTTCAGGAAACAGGTTATAAGCCGTTTCATTGAGAGCTACCAAAAAGGCGCGACGCCAAATCCCTGTATTGACTGCAATCGCTACATCAAATTTGAAAGGTTGCTTTGCAGGGCAAAACAGCTTGGAATTGATTACATCGCGACCGGGCATTACGCCGTAATTGAATATAACGCCGGGACCGGAAGGTACCTTCTTAAAAAAGCGGCTGACAAAACAAAAGACCAAAGCTATGTGTTATACGCCATGACACAGGAGCAGTTATTGCATACCCTGTTTCCGCTTGGTACCCTTAATAAGCCCGAGGTTCGGGGCATCGCAAGGGAGCAGGGTTTTGTTAACGCGGACAAGCATGACAGCCAGGACATTTGCTTTGTGCGTAACGGAAGCTATACGGAATTTATTGAGCAATATACCGGTAAGAAAAGCGAATCGGGCAATTTTGTTGATGTAAACGGCGCTGTTATTGGCAGGCATAACGGTGTGATCCGTTATACGATAGGGCAGCGAAAGGGGCTTGGGCTTTCCTTGAAAAAGCCGTTATATGTGCATACAAAGAATGTAGAAGACAATACAGTGACCCTTTGTACACGGGACGGCCTGTTTTCCAAATCGCTTGACGCCTCTGACTTTAACTTTATTGCCTGTGAAAAAATTGACAGCCCCATCCGCGTTAAAACAAAGATACGGTACAACCAAACCGAGCAGTGGTCGACGGTAACACAAACATCGCACGATACGGTTCATATTGAGTTTGATGAACCGCAATGGGCGATAGCGAAAGGCCAGGCGGCCGTACTGTATGACGGCGATGTTGTTGTTGGCGGAGGGACGATTTTGTAGGTGAAGCATGAACAGTGAGTGATGATCTTTAATTCTTGATACTACCGTATAATTTTGATAGGATAGCATAAATTAATGTACGCACCAAGCAAGCACCCGATTATTAAGGCTTTTCAGGATATCAAGGTTAAAGAGCCCCGGATATCCAAATTTGTAGTTTTCATATGCAAATTGCTGGCCAGGCTGTATCTTTTTCTTTTCTTTGGCGTGGCAAGAACGGTCTTAAAAGGGGAAGAACACCTGTTTAAGGCGTTTGAGCGCTCTTTATCAGGGAAAAGCCGCTGTATAATTGCTTTCCGCCATCCAAACGGCGGAGAACCTCAGTTATTGTCCTGGTTTTTCCTTTTCAAGCTAAGAAGGCTTGCTAAAAAAGCGGGTGTCCACTTTGCGCGGTGGCCCCACGCTGTATTTGTGTATGGCTACGAAGTGGTCCGTTGGGGCGGCTGGGTAGCTAGGTTCATTATGCCAAACATGGGCGCAATGCCTGTTCACCACGCCAAAATGGACAGCAAGGGCATGGCGAGGATTTACACCGCCATCGCTAACGGCCCTTATCCGGTTGCGCTGGCACCCGAGGGCCAGGTTTCTTATACAGCCGATGCCGTTCCGCGGCTGGAACCCGGTGTTATCCGCATTGGTTTTCAGGCGGCAAAACAGCTCGCGGAAAAAGGCTCTGATTGCCCTTTGGAAATTCTACCTATATCGGTTCATTTCCGTTTTGGATCATGGGGTAATTTTACTCTCGATTTACTTCTGAAAAAAATTGAAAAGGTTTGCGGGTTTTCCGGTACATGCAGGAAGAAAATGCTTTTCACCGAGAGGGTGAAGCAATGCAGGGATCACATCCTTGGCGTTATCGAGAAACGCTACCAAATAGCATCTGATATAGCCATTACTTCAGCCTCTTTTGAGGAACGCCTTGACAGGGTTATTAACATAGCCCTTGACACTGCGGAGCGGATGCTGGGAATAAAAGCCGAGGGAGATTTTTTCGCCAGAATGTACAGAGTGCGCCAGATCTGCTGGGATCGAATCTTTATCCCGGGTATTGATAATTTGGAAGGAATGTCTGCTGTTGAGCGCTGCTCTGCGGATCTGTATGCCGGAGAGGCATGGTATATTTCACGGCATATGGAGCTGGTGGATTTTAGCTGGTATTTTCGCATTCCGCTTCCGACGGAAGAAATGGTCATTCATAAAAAGGTTGAATATGTTCAGAACCTCTGGGATTTCGCCAGCCGCTCCATGGGGGGCGCATTCAGTAACAGGGTAAGTATTTTCCCACGGAAAGTGATTATTCATACCGCACCGGCAATTAACTTAAGCGAGCGCCTTCCATCTTTTAACAGGGACAAAAAGGCGCAAATCGCGTTGGCCATGTCGGACTTGGAAAAGGCATTCCTTGATTGTATTGCTGAAGCAAACGGTATTGCCGACGGCAGGAAGAAATAGAACTCAGTGGTTGGAATGAATTAGTTCAAGCTGGCTGATTATCATTCCGCATAACATGAAAGCAAAGCCAATAATAGTCCTTATTCCCACCGGCTCTTGCAGCAGTATAATGCCTCCAATGGCGGCGAAGCATCCTTCCAGGCATAGGATGATTGTCGCGTGCGCGGGGGGAGCGTACTGCTGGGCTACTACCTGTAAAGTGTAGCCTACGCCCGCTGAAGCAAAGCCGCCGTATAGTATGGGAATCATCGCGCCTGAAACCAGCGAAAAGGGAATTTCCCCGCTTGTAAGGCCGCTTATCAGAGCCGGGAAACTTTTCCAGGATAAAAGCCCCGAAGAGGTTATTTTCCCTTCATTGTATAAAGATAAAAGCCATCTTGAGAGGGACGGTTCCACTAAAAAAGCAGCAATAAGAGCGTAAAAGCCGGCAAAAGCAAACTGCCCGGAAGAAAGCGCGATAGGATCAGTTTTTTGCACCAGAGCGTCAATGAGCAGGACATGGCAAGCCCAGAATATGGCGCTGAACGCGATGATGCCATCCCCGATGTTTATGTGCGTTACAGGGCCGGAAGAGCTTAAAAAGTAAAGCCCAGTAAAAGTTAGAATAGCGCCAATCCAGGTGGCCTTTCCGGTACTTCTGCCCAGAAAGATTCCAAATATCGGGGTAAGTATTACATAAAGGCCGGTGATAAACCCCGCGTTTCCGGCGGTGGTGAACATTATTCCAAGCTGCTGGAAAGCAACAGCGATAAAAAGGCAGGTTCCGGCAAGAAAGGATGAAAAAAAGAGGGAGCGGCTTCTGTTTTTTTCCACAGGCTTCATGTGGCTGCGCCACGCGATTAGCGGCAGAAGCGAAAGGCTGCCCAAAGGGAAACGAAGCGCGTTAAATGCAAAGGGCCCCACATACTGCATCCCGGAACGCTGCGCGACAAAACCGAAGCCCCAGACTGCGGCGGTCAGTAGAAGCAGCAGATCCGCGCCTAAAACACGCTTGTTCATGGGAAGTATTAGTTGGTTTCTTCCCTGATTATTGCTTCCTGAAATCCGTTATTCGCAAGTATCTGCGCGATTGCCTGTATTTCACTGGCTTTTATTCCCGCGAGTACAACGCGGTAGAATTCGCCGTTTTGCTCGTAAGACGGATTCAGACCGGCGTTTTTAAGCTTGTCGAACGCGTTAAGCGCATTTCGTGGTACTGTGAAGGCTCCTACCTGGAGGCGGTAAGATTTGGAACTTCCGGCTGGCGGAATGGTTCCTACGATTTTTGCCGCAGGCGCGTTGTAGAATTCCTGGGCTTTCTGTACTGGTACACTGATGATTTCCTCAACCATCGGCGAATCAGCCGGGACATTCACAATTTCCAGCCTGGTAGCAGGCTCAGTGGCAGCCGGAGGCTTTTGCCTTATTTGCTCTTCGGATTCGACGGATACCGATGAATTAACGTTTGCTGTTTCAGTAACCGGAGTTGATATTTTATTATCCGGTATCTGTTCCAATACAGGTCCTACAACGTTATTCAGGGCTTTTTCAACGATCACAGGGGCTGTTCCGGTATTTATCATGTCCAGAGCTTCCGCTGCCGCCATGGATAAATCAATTATTCTGGAGTTTACAAAGGGCCCCCGGTCATTTACCCGGATTGTAACCTGTTTCATATTTTGTTTGTTGGTGATCGTTAAAATGGTCCCGAAGGGCAGGGACGGATGGGCGGCGGTGAAAAGGCTGGGGTTAAAAATTTCACCGTTTGCTGTCGGCTTGCCTTCAAATTCTTTTCCGTACCATGAAGCAATCCCTTCCTGCCTGAAAGACGCTTCATTGGCTGTTTGAGCGGCTGGAAAAAACACAATGCCTGTTAAAATAAAAAAAACGAAAATATACCTTTTCATATTATATATATCGGCAGGTTATATTATCGGCAGGGAAAATAAATTCCTTAAAAAAATAATGTTCTATAATTCATTATTTCCCGGCTTCAGCAGCCCAATATAGCCAGCATTATCGCTTTGATGGTGTGCTTGCGGTTTTCGGCCTCGTCCCAGGCGCGGCTCTGGCGGCCATCGATCACGTCTGCTGTAACTTCCTCTCCTTTTATAGCTGGGAGGCAGTGGAGGAATATTGCATCTCGTCGCCCGGTTTTTTCCATCAGTTCCCGATTTACCTGATAGGGCCGCAAGAGCTTTTCACGTTCCGCTTTTTTGTCCTCTTCGCCCATCGAAGCCCATACGTCGGTATAGACAGCGTCCGCCCCGGCGACATCTTCAAGATAAATGGAAATTTTGAGCTGTGATCCGGTATCTGCAGCTAATGGGGCGCACTTGTCGATGATGTCCCAGTTGGGTCTAAGGTCAGCCGGGGTGATAATCGTAAAACTAATGCCCAGTTTTGAACAAATTGTCATTAGCGAACGGGCTACGTTATTTCTGCCGTCTCCGACAAAGCAGATTTTCTTTCCTTTTGATGACCCAAAATTTTCTTCCAGAGTCATTATATCCGCCAGAACCTGGGTGGGGTGATATTCATCGGTAAGCCCGTTAATGACCGGAACGCCGGAATGCCTTGCCAGGGCTTCTACCGCAGCCTGCTTGTAGCCCCTGAACTCAATGAGAGTGAACATCCTTCCAAGTACGCGGGCGGTATCTTCGATGGATTCCTTGGCCCCGAGCTGTATGTCCTGGGAGGAAAGAAACACAGGGTGCCCACCCTCTTCGCCAAAGGCGGTTTCAAAAGCGCACCTTGTTCGGGTGGAACGTTTCTCGAAAAGCATGGCAAGGGTTTTGCCGGTAAAGCGCTGTTTTGCTTCTCCGCGCCGGCTCTCGGCTTTTACGGTTTTGGAAAGTTCAAGAAGATAGCGAATCTCATCGCTCTTAAAATCCATCCAGGTAAGAAGCGATCTGCCTTTTAATTGTACACCGGCCATAAAATCTCCTTTTATTGATGATGCCTGATAAAAAATAGTTGTCTTAGTATATTTTTTTAAGAAAATAAGCGCAAGAGAAAAAATTTATTCTTTGATATAAAGAGGGGTGTCGTTGTAGAAGAAGGTATTGTCCCTGATGGCGTAGGAAATAGAATTGTTAATGGAAATTTGGTCTTCGTTAATTTTATAAGTCTGAAGCTTAACCTTGTTTGGGGAGGTAATAATGCAATATGTTTTTTCAACAATTTCAATGATATTTCCGTAGTTTGAGTCGTCGCTGACAGCAATCCATTTAGTACCGATGAGGCTTTCAGGGGTTACGGTATTCGAATTGGAAGTTTTCATTTCTCTCCTGATGTTTGTCTATACAGAATATACAAAAATCTTCGAGGGGAGACCACAAAAGGATATTATCGCTATTGGGAAAACCTGAAAAAACTACAAAAGAAAAGCCTCCAGACAGTTAATCTGGAGGCATCAATTTTTTTCGGCGGAACTATTTCTAAAACTTAACCCCGAACTCGGCGGCTTTTTGTTTTGCTTCGTCGGTCCAGCCTTTTAACTGCCTGATTCTGGTGGCGTCTGATGGATGGGTGCTAAGGAATTCCGGTGTGCCTCCGCCTCCCAGGGAAGCCATACGCTCCCAGAAGGGGACTGCTTCATCCGGGTTGTATCCGGCGATTGCCATGAGGAGAAGGCCATAGTGATCCGCCTCGCTTTCGTTGCTCCGGCTGAATGGCAGGGTGGCGCCAAATTGTGTGCCGATGCCGTATGCGGCCATTATACCGGATTGGGCTTCGGAGGAAAGGCCTGCTATCGATGCTCCCATTGAAACTCCAATCGCGCCTATCTGCTCAAGTAAATCGACGCTCATCCGTTGTTGGCCGTGGTTGAGCAAGGCGTGGGAAATTTCGTGACCCAGCACAACCGCGAGCCCAGCTTCAGTTTTCGTAACAGGCAGAATCCCCGTGTAAACCACGATTTTCCCTCCTGGCATACACCACGCGTTAATTGTGTTGTCCTGGACCAGCTTGTACTCCCATCTGTAATCATCCAGGTAATGCTCATTGCCCTCGGAAGCGAGCCATTTCTGAGCGGCGTTCGCAAGGTTCTTGCCTACCCGTTCCACCAGCGCCGCATCGGCAGTACCCGTAACTACGGTGTTTTCGTTCAGGAATTGATCGTACTGGGCAAAAGATGACGGAAAAAGCTGGTTGTTGCCAACGAAGGCCATTGTGCTCTTACCTGTAAGGGGGTTGGTGGCACAGGCTGATAAGTAAAGGACAATTAATAAAATAGCAAATAATTTTTTCATAGGATAATTATGAATAATTAAAGTAAAAAAAACAAGTAAACAATATGGAATAATTTTTTGTTTTATGGATTTTTTCTTGATTCCAATATGTCTGTATTGCTAGCTTTCTTCCCTGGATTTATCACGTATCAGGTTTTGCACAACAGAATCAAGAGTCATTATATTAATTGGTTTGGGTAAAAAGGCATCAAAACCGTTTTCCAAAAACATTTTTTCATTTCCGGCAATGGCATTGGCGGTTAAGGCGATTATGGGAATTTTTTCGGCGTATTCAGTACCCAGGGCGCGAATTTTTTTTGTCGCTTCCATCCCGTCCATTTCCGGCATCACGTGATCCATAAATATCGCGTTGTAAATTGTTTTTTTATCGGCAATCCGTTCAACGGCTTCTTTTCCGCTTGTTACACAATCCACTTGCATTTTGTACTTTCTCAGCATACCCGCCGCTACATCAAGGTTGGTCGTCATATCGTCAACCACAAGCACTTTCGCATAGCTCATGTCGGGACGTACAAGCTTTTCGCGTGTTTTTTTTGTGGTGTCTTTATAGCAGAAACTTCGCAGGTTAGCCGCTATTTCTTCTCCTATGGTTTTTTCTGTTGCAATGCCCTGTAAAATACGCAGGCGGAATGTGGTGCCTTTTCCATACTCGCTTTCAGCAGATATTTCCCCATTCATAAGTTCCACGAGCTTTTTGGTGATGCTCAGGCCAAGTCCGGTACCCTGGATATTGTGGTTGGAACGGGTATCTACCTGGTTGTAATCCGGGAAAAGTTTTAAAAGGTCATCTTTTTTTATGCCGATTCCGGTATCGCTTACATAAACAGATAGCCATACATTATCCTGGTCTTTATTGATGGAGCTTATACCAAGTGTGACGCTTCCGTTTTGGGTATATTTAAAGGCGTTGCCTAAAATATTATTTAGTATCTGCTTAATGCGCAGATCGTCGCCGTAGAGGCTGTACGGCATATCTTCTTTTATATCCAGGCAGAAAGTAATAGGTTTATCTTCAAGCCGAATCATATTGAGTACGATAATGTCGTTTATCATGCTTGGTACGTCGTACTGTGTAAGCTTTAAATCAAGTTTACCGGTCTCAATTTTGGATATATCCATAACATCGTTAATAAGGCCTATTAAGGTATTCCCGGCAATGCCTATTTTTTTAAGGTTTTCCTTAATCTTGACGGGTGTTTCGGAATCTTCCAGCATCAGGTTTGTTAAGCCCACGACAACATTCATAGGCGTCCGCATTTCATGGCTCATGTTTGATAAAAAAACGCTCTTTGCGTGGTTTGCTTCCTCGGCATACCGCAGCTTATGCTTGCGGGTTTTGGCAAGATGGATATTGATTCCGACAAAAACAAGCACGCAAACAAGACCCAGGAAAAACAATACAATGGCATGAGGAAGGGTATCTCCGGCAATTGTTTGGCTACTCTGCGCCTCAGCCGGTGCGGGATGCAGGAACAGGGTTGCAAATATCAGGAAACCATAAATAAATTTCGTCATAAATGTCGTGGATAATATAATATATATTATTTGAAGCGATGAATCAACAAGATTCCGGTTTCTTAAGTCCACCCAACACCATCCGTTTGTTTTTTTTCTTTTTCTATAATTAAGCCTTCTCGGCGGAAACTGAACAGGTCGGTGTCTGAAAAAATCAGGTGATCAAGAAAATTAAGGCCCAGGATTTCTGCTGCGTCTTTGAGCCGCTGGGTTATTTTTCTGTCCTCCATTGATGGCTGAAGGTTCCCGGAAGGGTGGTTATGGGCAACGGCAACCGAGCTGGCCCTGTCCTGGATGGGATCCGCCAAAACCTCCCTTGGGTGGATAATAGTCCGATTAACCAGGCCGATTGTAACGATCCGGACGGCAAGTACCTCATGCGCCCCATTAAGGGAAATGCTGATGAATTTTTCCTGCCTGCGATCCGCATGATGCCTTATTAGTTCATGAATATCCTCCGGATGTTTGATCCGCTGGCCTGATGCCCATTTCCGCCTTCCGAATTCGAGTATTGCCGACACAGTGCAAGCCTTTGATACACCAAGCCCCGAAAGCCGGCATAATTCACTCACCGATGGCATCCCTTTCTCTGCTTCCAGCTTGGATAGCAGTTCCCGCGCCAGAAGCGACACATTTTTCCCGCGTATGCCTGAGACCAGAATAACGGAAAGAAGCTCCTCATCCGACAGCGATTCCGGGCCCAAACGCATGAGCCGTTCCCTGGGCCTGTCCTCCTTAAACCGGGAAAGCGGGCTTGGGCAGGTTTCTTCCTTACTGGCAACGACCTTTTTCGGGTAAACACTTTCATAACAGTAATCCATAACCATATACGGCATAGGGATGGAAAATGCTTTGCTTATTTGCAAAAAATCTGAAAAATTGTCCAAAATGAACCGATAAACACGATAATGACCAGAAAATTATGTTTTAGCCCCTTCATTTTCCTGGCTTTAGCTGCCATTTTTTATTCCTGCAACGGAACGCCAAAGGTAAGCGAAACAACGCCAAACCCGCCAGCCATTGAAGAGCCTTCCCTGCCAAGCCCCCCGCCTTCATCGCCACCAATGGAATCGCCAATACCAATAACAGAGGAAACTCCGCCTGAACAGGAAATACAAACGGTAGAAGGCCCCCCTGCGCAGGAAACGCCCCAGGTAGCCGAAAGCTTCCCGGAAGATGTAATTCCCGAAGAAATTCCTGTTAGTCTGCCTCCGTTGCGCTTCGTCTGGAAAAAGGAATTAACACCGGAAGAGGTTCCTGAAAGGCCGGAAATACCTGCTGTTCCTGAATTTATTATGGGGGATGGTATACTTTCGCCGGAAGCCATGAGCGCGTTCCTGCTCATCTTTAATCCCTTGGCGGAAAAGGAATATGTTGAAGACCTGGCTTCTTATTATATAGAAGAATCCGCGATTGAAGGGATAAATCACGATACTGCCTTTGCCCAAATGTGCCTGGAAACGGGTTATCTTAAGTTTACAGGCCTGGTATCGCCGGAGCAGAACAATTTTTGCGGCCTCGGCGCGACCGGGCCGGGCCAGCCTGGCGAAAGGTTTCCCGACCCGCGCACGGGAGTCCGGGCGCACATCCAGCATCTTAAGGCCTACGCCACCGATATTCCCCTTAAGCAGGACCTGGTAGATCCGCGCTACTACTTTGTCCGTTTCGGTTCTTCCCCGGCAATCAGAGGGCTTGCTGGAACCTGGGCAACTGATGAACTATATGCTGATAAAATCGCCAATATTCTGGAAAGGCTATACATTTTCGCATATGGGATTTAAATAATTACAGAAGAGCTCTCACGGAGGCACAAAGTACACAAAGAAACACGGCTACAGAACCGAAGGTAGGAATAAGAGTAATTAATTATTCAGTTTTCCTTTGTGATCTTTGTGAGCTCCGTGCCTTCGTGAGAAATTTCTGGATTAGTAAACTCGGGGTTTGATTTCTCCGTTTGCTATGGCGGCGGCGTAGAATGCCATTGCTTCTTCTTCTAATTCGCCGGGATAAACTATGGTCTTTGCGAAGCTGCCTACATAGCCCTTTATGTCATCTATAAAACAGGTTTCGCGCGCCATTCCACCAGTAAAAATGATAGCGTCAACTTTCCCGCGTAGCACTGCCACCTCCGCGCCAATCTCCTTGGCGATCTGGTAAACCAGGGCGTTGTATACCGTAATGGCTGTGGGATCTTTTTCATTGTACAGGCGCATAACATCAAAAAAATCGCGGGTGTTCATATACGCGACTACTCCCCCGCCGCCGTTAAGCCGCTTCAGCATTTCTTTCTCGGTGTACTTACCGCTGTAGCAGAGCTTGGCAAGCTCAAAGCCGTGAATACTGCCAGGGCGGTCCATGCAGAAAGGCCCCTCCCCGCGGGGATCGTTTGAGTCGACGATGAGACCGCCCCTGTGCGCTCCGATGGAGATGCCGCCGCCAAGGTGGATCACTACAAAATTGGCAGATTCTACCGTTACGCCAAGCTCTTTCGCCGCCTGCCTTACAACTGCCTTTTGGTTAAGGGTATGCACCCTGCCGGTACGGACGATGTCGGGAAGGCCCGAAAGGCGGGCTACTTCCTGCATTTCGTCGGTAGAAATTGGATCGGCTACGTAAGCTTTTACATGAATGCCAGCCGCGATTTCCGCCGCGATGACACCGCCCAGATTTGACGCGTGTTCCCCGTATGTACATTCCATGAGATCGTGGATCATTAAATCGTTTACTTCATAAACGCCGCCCGTTACTGAACGCATAAACCCGCCTATGGCGATTATCATTGTAATCTCTTCAATTGGGACGCCCTGCTCCCGGCAAGTGTCAATGACCGTTGTTGAACGATAATGCTTTTGATCCATTACGCTGTGGAATTTTTCAAGCTCCTTCTGGGGATGAATATATTTTTTGGAAAAAATTTTTGTAAGCCCGTCATACACCGCAATTTTGGTAGAAGTGGAACCGGGGTTCAGGATTAAGTTTTTCACTGCCCTCTCCTCTAGTTGTTAATAGTATAATATTTCCGGAATAAATTCCATTAAAGTAGCGTTCCTCTCCTCTGGACAGAATTGCGTTTTTTTGCTAGCTTGACCAATGTGGCGCCGTACCCAAGCGGTAAGGGAGTGGTCTGCAAAACCATTATGCATCAGTTCGATTCTGATCGGCGCCTGATTATAGAATCATTTTACAGGAGGTAGTCCATGGACGATGACGGCAGTAGTGGTAAAGATTCCGATGACCCGTGTAGTAGCCCGTATGGTTCTGTGGATGCTTCTGTGATTTAGTAGATCCACACGCCATTCCCGCTATACAGGTCATTTCCTTTCTTTATTACCACCAGGAGGATATAACAATGGCCAAGAAAAAAGCGAAAACAAAAATCAACCCCGCGATTGCAAAGGCTGAAAGGGCCAAGAAAAGGCTTCTAAGGGCTGCCCGCAGAGACGGCAATACACTGCTAATTCAATACGACAATAACGAAAACGGCTTTGACGAAAACGATGTCGAAGAGATGCGGGAAGAACACGGCGCAAACGTAATCACAAAGCAGGAAGAGGATACGCTTTTCAAAAGACTCTTTTCGGCATTCATTAACCCGTTCACCGTTGTGCTTATTGTTCTGGCCGTCATTTCCACGTTCACCGATATTATTACGGCCGATAAGGGCGAAGCTGATCCAATAACTGTAATAATCATAATGACGATGGTGATTATTTCCGGCCTTTTGCGCTTTGTTCAGGAATTGAGAAGCTCAGGAGCCGCGAAACGCCTGTCCGAGATGGTAGAAACCACTGCCTGCGCCGCGCGCAGGTTTGAAGACAAAGAAAGTGGCGAAACCCGCACGGAAAAGAAAGAAATCCCAATGGACGAGATTGTTGTCGGGGATTTGGTTTATCTAACAGCGGGAGATATGGTTCCGGCGGATGTAAGGATCATTCAGGCAAAAGACCTCTTTATAAGCCAGTCCGCCCTGACAGGCGAAAGCGAGCCTGTGGAGAAATTTCCGGCTACCTCGTCCAGTACATCAGGCAATCCCCTTGAGTTTAACAATCTGGCTTTTATGGGGACCAATGTCATCTCCGGGTCGGCTACCGCTTTGGTTATCACGGTCGGCGATGACACCATTCTTGGTTCCATTGCACAGCAACTGCAGGTTAAAGCGCCGCCCACCAGCTTTGAAAAGGGAGTTACCTCCGTATCGTGGGTGCTTATACGCTTCATGATGATCATGGTGCCTGTTGTCCTTTTGGTAAATGGATTTACCAAAGGCGATTGGATGCAGGCCTTTCTATTTGCGCTTTCGGTTGCAGTCGGTTTGACCCCGGAAATGCTTCCGATGATCGTCTCCGCCAACCTTGCCAAGGGCGCGGTGTCCATGTCGAAAAAGCGGGTTATCGTAAAAAACCTGAACTCAATTCAGAACTTCGGGGCCATGGATGTTCTTTGTACGGATAAAACCGGCACGATTACCCAGGACAAGGTCATTCTTGAGTACCACCTCAATATAAACGGCGATGAAGATGTCGATGTACTGCGCCAGGCCTTCCTTAACAGTTATTATCAAACCGGTTTAAAAAACCTGATGGACGTGTCAATTATAGAGTTCGCCAGAAAAGCAGAATTAACTTCCCTGTGGGTTGACTATAAAAAAGTTGACGAGATTCCTTTTGACTTTAACCGCCGCCGGATGAGCGTGGCGGTGGAAGATTCATCGGGGAACGCTGAGCTTATCACCAAGGGTGCTATCGAGGAAATGCTGGCTATTTCTTCCGAGGCGGGCTATAAAGGTGAAGCCCGGCCTTTGACAGATGAGCTTAAAAAAGAGATCCTTGCTTCGTGCCACAGGCTCAACGAGAAGGGAATGAGGGTGCTGGGGCTGGCGCAAAAGATGGTAAAGCTTCCGGCGGCACTTTCGGCGCAGGATGAAAGCAACATGACTTTTATCGGCTACCTTGCCTTCCTTGACCCTCCCAAGGAAAGCGCGGAGAAGGCCATAACCGCACTGGGCGAATACGGCGTCAAGGTGAAAGTGCTGACCGGGGACAACGACGGCGTTACGCGCACTGTGTGTCAGTCGGTCGGCCTTAATGCCGAACGGATCCTCCTGGGCTCAGACATCGAAAGCATGAGCGACGCAGCCCTGAAAAAAACAGTGGACGAAGTTGACATTTTCGCGAAGCTTTCGCCAAGCCAGAAAGCCCGCATTGTGAAAGCCCTGCGGGAGGATGGCCACACTGTTGGCTACATGGGTGACGGCATCAACGATGCGGCAGCCATGAGGGCGGCTGATGTTGGCATCTCGGTGGACACCGCGGTTGATATCGCGAAAGAGTCGGCCACCATCATTCTTTTGGAAAAAGATCTGATGGTGCTGGAAGAAGGGGTAATCGAAGGCAGAAAGATCTACGCCAACATCATCAAATACATCAAGATGACGGCCAGCTCCAATTTCGGTAATATGTTTTCGGTATTGGCAGCTTCCGCTTTTCTTCCGTTCCTGCCCATGCTGCCCATTCAAATTCTAGTTTTAAACCTGATTTACGATATTTCCTGCATAGCCATTCCCTGGGACAACGTGGATTCAGACTACCTCCGCAAACCCCGCAAGTGGGACGCTTCTTCAATAAGCCGTTTTATGCTCTGGATAGGGCCTACAAGCTCCGTGTTTGACATCGCTACTTATTGCCTGATGTTCTTTATAATTTGTCCCGACTTTGCCAAAGGGACATACGCCAATATTGACGAAGAAGCGAAAACTAGGTTTATGATGCTTTTCCATTCAGGGTGGTTTGTGGAATCTCTCTGGTCGCAAACTCTGGTAATACACATGATCCGTACCCCGAAGATACCTTTTATCCAGAGCCGCGCTTCATCCCGCGTTATCTTGTTTACCACTATGGGAATTGCGGCGGGCACCTTCCTTCCCTACACATGGCTTAATATACCTTTTAAGATGATTCCTTTGCCGCCCATTTACTTTACCTACCTTGGGTGCATTATCCTCGCGTATATGCTTCTTGCGACGCTGATGAAAAAAGTCTTTGTATGGAAATATGGGGAGCTGTTGTAACGGTTATACTACATCACCGTCTCCGTAATTGGTAGTTTCTTCGATGCCGCGCTCTGAAAGGCGAAAAACCTTATCGGCTTTTTTTACCGTTGAAAGCCGGTGGGCGATTATAAACACAGTTCTACCTTTTATAAAACTATCAAGGCTTTCGTGGATGGCTTTTTCGTTTTCATAATCAAGGGCGCTGGTTGCCTCGTCAAGAATTAGCACAGGCGGGTCTTTTAGAAATGCCCGCGCAATAGAAAGGCGTTGGCGTTGTCCTCCCGAAAGGCGTATGCCGCGCTGGCCGATTTTCGTTTTATAGGTATCTGGCAGTTCCATGATAAAATCGTGCGCTTTCGCCATCTTTGCCGCCTGAATTATTTCATCATGGCTGGCGGAAGGTTTTCCGTACGCGATATTTTCAATCACGGTTCCGCTAAAAAGGTACACGTCCTGCGCAACTACCCCAATATTTTGCCGTAAGGTTTCAAGATCAATTTCCCGAATGTCCCTGCCGTTTATTAGTATCTTTCCCGAATTTAGCTCATAAAACCTTGGAATAAGCGAACAGAGCGTTGTCTTTCCAACCCCCGATGAACCGACAAGGGAAATGGATGTACCAGCGGGAACATCAAGGGTAATGTTTTCAAAGACATTTTCCAATGTTTCCCCGTATTTGAAACTCGCGTTAATAAATTCAATATGACCGTTGAATCGTTGTTTTGCGGCATTTTCGGAATTGGAAAGCGGTTCTTTCTCTATATCCATAATTTCCATGAAACGGGTAAAGCCCGCCATTGCGTCCTGATATTGTTCTACCCATTGGGCAATTCTGGTAAGAGGCGAAGTCAGATAGCCGATATAAAGCAGGAATACGATCAGGTCAGACGCCGAAAGAACAGATTGCGAAATTAAAATTCCTCCAACCGCTACAGCTCCGACGATCACCAGCGGTGCGAAGAAATACTCCATAGCCGAATAATAAAAAGCTTTGTTGCGATAAATGTTTCTTCTTCCCCTGGAAAAACTTTCATTAGCCGCACGGAATTTTTCATCTTCCATTTTTTCGTTGGTAAAAGATTTCACCACCCTGATTCCCGATAGCGTGTCTTCGAGGTCGGCGTTAAGCTCCGCTATGTTCTCGCGGTTTTCACGATAGGCTTTTTTAAGCCTGCCCTGAAAAAAGACAGTATAAATAATCAGGAGCGGAAGAAACGCGAATGTAACTAGTGTAAGCCGCGTGTCAATGCGGAAGAGAATAACAAAAGCCCCGATAAAAGTTGAAAGGAAGATAAACAGGTTTTCTGGCCCGTGGTGGCAAAACTCCGCCATGTCTTCGAGATCGCCAGTGATGCGGGACATAAGGCTTCCGGTTCTTTGTCGGTCAAAGAAATGTACCGGGAGCCGCTGGCAGTGTCTGAAAAGCTCGTTTCTCATATCACGTTCAATCATTGTTCCCATTGCGTGTCCCTTATAGTCATAGAAGATTCCACAGAAAACCTGGACAAGAATCAAAGCCAGCATTGCCAGAACAGTTTTGAAAACGAGAAGAGACGCCTCCCCAGGCTCAAGTTCCGGCCCAATGACGGTGAGGTAGCGTATACATAGCGGTAAGGCTTATAGAACGATATAAATTTTTTTAGCTTTTTTTGTGAAGCAGACATAATTTCCTCCTGATGAAATTTGTACAGACTTTGCCGGACAATAACTGAGGAGGAAATACCCTAAAGATTATTTCGCCAATTGGTTTATTGGTAGGAGTTCAATTGGCTAATTACACCGGATGTTTACCAGCTCAAGTTTTTGCCCGCTTAAGAGTTAGAATTTGGTTGATGGTAGCTTTCATTGGTGTCTCCTTATATATGATAATATTTTATAGCATGTCATTGTTGCTTCGTCAAGGGAACGAATTCCTTTGTAATTTTTCCTTTTATTTCCCATACGTTATTCCCTGTATTACTTATTATTGTAATGTTTAGTTTATGATTCCTGTCATAGCTTGATAAAAAACTTACGCCTGGATCGCAGCCTTGAAACCAGGGTTCCAAAGTACCACCTTCTGTTTTTTCAAGCCATATTCCATAACCGTAATAGCTGTCTCCGCTATGGCTTTGCAATGACAGTATCTCTTTTAGCAAATTATCTGACAGTAATTTTCCGCCAAGCAAGTTATCCCAGAATTTCTCCACATCAGGTACTGTTGTAAACGCCCCTCCTGCGCCTGTTCCCTTTGCGTCAACGTTGTAAATATTCGTATAATATTCCTTGCGGTTTTCATCGTAAATGTATAAATTCGCACATTTTGCGGGCAGTCTGTCCAATTCATAATATCCGGTATTAGGCATACCGCATGGGTAAAAAACGTTTTTTTCAAGATAATCATCGAATAACATTCCGGTTAATTTTTCTATAACCAATCCCAAGACAACATAACCGGTGTTATTGTATTGAAATTTTTCTCCTGGATTGTACATCATCGGCTTGTTTATAAATAAGGGCAATAAATCCATTGATTTTCTGATTTTATAGTTGGGAAAATCCTGCCACAATTCGGCGTATTCGTTCATTATGCTTTCATCAAAATAGTCAGGTATACCCGAAGTATGGTTCAACAATTGCCGTACTGTTATCTTTTTATCGATTGCCTTCAGATCGAAATCTAAAATGTTTCCGATAGTATCATCGAAACTCAATTTCCCGTTCCCGATTAATTGTAAAATCCCTACCGCTACAAATACTTTCCCGGCGGAGGCTGTCGCGAATTTAGTATCTATCTCGTTGAAGACTTTATTGTTTATATCCGCGTAACCATAGGAATTTTGAGTTAATACTTGACCATTTTTTTTAATAGAAATAACGCCGCTAAAGTCTTTTCCGACAATTTCATCAATATTCATAAAACCTCCGCTGATGTCTGGGCGTTAATGATGCGCTTACCCAATATTTTTAGTCCGCGTTCCTGCCCGTCAAGCTCTGCGATATTTGGGAGTGTTGCCCAATCCTCAAATCCAAAAGATCTAAACAATTTTATGCTTGGTTCATTATGCGTAAAAATAAAACCAAGCAAAGTCTTTATTCCATATTTTGGAGCGGTGTCAATACAATATTGTAAAATTTGTTTACCAAATCCTCTACCCCTTTGTTCCTTCTCCAAATAAATGCTTATCTCAACCGTGGCATTGTAAGCAGGCCTTCCGTAAAATGACTGAAAACTAACCCATCCAATTATCTCGTTTAATTTATTCTCAACAACCCAGAGTGGCCTTTTTGTTGAATTATGCTCGTCAAACCATTTTTTCCTGCTTTCCACTGACACAGGTTCTGTGTCAGCCGTAACCATTCTGGAAGGAATAGTTGAATTGTATATTTCAACAATTTTCTCTAAATCTGTTATTAACGCGTCCCTGAATTTTAGTTCTTCCATTATTACTCATTCTACCCTATTAAAAAATTAATTATGTTTGATCCGGTATGACCAATAAAAAATATTATGCTTGTAAATACCGCGAAATAATTTTTAAGCCACAATGCTATAAAGAAATAATAAATTGGTACAACAGCCGATAAACCTATTACTATCAACCAGGCGTTTGTAAAGCCAGAAAAGTAAAATATCCAGCAAACATAATAAGTAATAAGGCAGAAAGCAGAAACAAGAAAAAATCTGTTATTGAGTTTTGGTTGAATAACCGATTTATTTATAACAATTATTAATAAAGCTACTGTCAGGACACCGCCGAATTTTTCTAACATTCCAAAGTACATATTTTTCGGTATATTATTTGCCAGCGGATTATTTACAAGGGGCAATAAAAGCCAGGGTAAATAAGGTATTTCCTGTAACACGAAAGCGATTAAGCCGTATAAAGAAAATCCAACTTTATATTGTTTTAAATAGTTATTCACTTGAATTGCAACCCCATTACAATTCCAACTGTGTTTAAGGCAGGATTATTTTTATAAGCCTTTCCATTTGACGAGTGAAACCATTTTAAAACCGTATATGCTCTATAATCATTTATTGGATATTCCATTCCCAAACCTATACTTGTCCCAATATTAACATAAGTTCCGTTTTCCGGAAATTCCCTTGAATATACAACTAAGCTCATTCCGCAACCTTCAATAAATACTCTGGAATTTATTTTGAGGATAGGTATTACGTACAATCTTGCGTTCCAGTTTAATTCAAATCCAAATGTCATCCTTCCGTTTTTGGGTCTGTCGTTTCCAAAATTGTCTTTTTGGACTTCATTTACCATATCATAAGCCAACAATCCATTTAACCCAATTCCGAAATCCAATAAATTAAATTGTGGATTAATGTTTATTAGTTTTAATACAGCGTCATATCCACATTGCAATAATCGAATATTATCATCAAAATATGAAGAATAATTCCCCAAATGAATTCTATTGTTAAAATTTCTTTGGAAGAAACTATTTCCAGGAGGTTCCTGAGAATAAATAGTTATTGACAAAAACAAAAACAACAGAATAAATATTGTAAACTTTTTTTGCATTTAGTATCCTTGTTGCATATTATGGAGTGTTATTTCCCTATAATCAATGGTACCCACGCAAGGATCACCACTAAAGCAAGTATAATTCTGCCCGTCAGAGAATGGTTTTTCTCGCCTGTTGTTTTTATTTCACCCGAAACATCCTGCGCGTAACCTGATAAAAGCTTGTCAAGGCTTTCAATCCAATTCTTTCTGGTGAAAAGGTTTTTTGCTTTCGTAAGGCGTGAAAAAACGCGCAAAGATTCTCCCGCAAGCTTTCCGAAAGCGCCGGGAAAGACGAGGTCGCTTCTTATGCAAAAACGGGAGAGCATAAAAAGCCCTTCAAGGGTAACAGCACGGCGAAGTCCTGAGAGAAGCGCGCCTGATGTAATTTTTAGCAGGCCAATGGAACAAAGCAGCTCCCCATAAGGAACAAGAAGGTTAAAGAAAACAATCGCGAGCATAATTGAAAGTGTGATCAGTGGGTTTAATTTTTTTCCCGAAAGCAATGCGATAAAAAAGAAAAACAAAAACTGGGCAAGGCGCATATAAGTGTCCTGATTAAAAAGCAGGGCGGGGATTATTAAAAGCCCGGCTATTGCAAGATCCAGGGAACTAAAGTTTTTAGCGCAAAACCTCTCCCTGGCGTTCATGGCACGGGGTTGTACAGCAGAAATAGTCAAACCTTCATTAGTAATTTGCGCCTCCGGATTGCTATACCATTTTGATCGCTTAATAAAATATTCGCATAGGAAACCCAAAAGGGTTCCCGTAACTATACCGAGCGCCAGAATGGGAGCCGCCGCATAGCGGATACTTTTCCCAAAGACGAAATAATACGCCATGAGCAAAGTAACAGCGTTAAAGGCCATTGCTCCAGTGGCGCTGATCCCGACAAGGCTAATCCTTTTTTTCCCAAGGCATCTTCGCAGGGCATACATTAAAAGAGAGGATAACGTGGTGCCGCACAGGGAAAAAAGAAAAACGTAAGAAAATAAAGTCCCCGAGATTAATGCCTGCCCCGCTATTTTCAAAGCAGCAAGAAGGGCAAAGTATGAAAACGGCAGAATATCCAGAGCAAGAAGCAACGGGAAATTTGCAAGCCCAAGGCGGATGAAAGGCAGCGGCTTGGGAATCATGTATTCCAGGGTAGAAAGGAAAAAGCAAAGACCGCCTAAAAGCGAGACTTTATCCAGCAGAGCTTTACCATGAGGCCGCATCGATAGCATCAGCGTCAGCCGCCCCCTCAATAAGAATGAAAACCCTGTTAGGAAGACAAGCCGCCCACTGCCCGTTTTTGTTTATTTCCCCGGCGGCTACGCAGGTTTGTCCATTGCATGGGGAAGAAACAATCGCTGCGTGACCCTTGCGAATTTCTACCATGGTTTCACCGATAGAACCTGCAACGGAAACTTGCTCCTCTGCATCAAGCGGGAAAATCCAGGTTTTATCCGGGCCCCTTACTACTACGTTTAAGGAATTTGTTCCCCGGTCATAAGCTTTCAATCCTATAAATACAGTTAAAGCTGTTGCCAACATAATTACCGGAATATCAAAAGGTTTAAGCAGCATTAACTCTATGGTACTGACAATCAAGATTATTCTCAATAATATTGGCTAATGAAGCCAATCGCGGAGCTGACAGCCGAGGAAGCCAGGGGCGTGCGCTATTTTCTGATGGACATTGACGACACCCTTACCAGGCAGGGAAAACTCCTTTCTTCATCTTATTCAGCCTTGTGGAAATTGAAAGATGCCGGGCTTAAGGTAATTCCTGTAACAGGGCGACCGGCGGGCTGGTGCGATCTGATTGCAAGGGAATGGCCTGTCGATGGAGTGGTTGGCGAAAACGGGGCCTTGGCGTTTTGGGAGGAGCCGGGGCAGGGGCTGAGAAGAGAATATCACCCCAACGCGGTAAGAAACGATCACAGCGTCCTTACACAGATCAAAGATAAAGCTTTTTCGGAGTTTCCGGATATCAGGCTTGCAAAAGATCAATTCGCCAGGCTTTTTGATATAGCTCTGGACTTCGCTGAAGAAGAACCGGTTCTTCCCCTTAGCGCCGCGCAGCGTATTAAAGAAATAGCAGAAGAAGAAGGCGCCGTTGCCAGGGTTTCTTCTATCCATGTAAATATCTGGATGGGCAACTACAACAAGCTTTCCATGGTGGAGCATTTTCTTGCAAGGCAGTTTGGTTGGAAACCTGGCGCGGAAGACCGCGAAGTTGTTTTTGTAGGCGACTCGCCAAACGACGAGCCCATGTTTGCGCGTTTCCCCATTTCTTGCGCCGTATCAAATATTGAGCGTTACGCTGATTTAATTAAACAAAAACCGGCCTATGTAGCTTCCAAAGAATGTGGCGACGGGTTTGCCGAAATCGCCGGAATCTTTTTAGAAAAACGGATGCTACAGAAGAATTCATCTCACAAAGGCACAAAGATCACAAAGGAAAACTAAAATTTTGTAGTTTGAATATTCATTCCTATAGCAACTCTAAATATTTTTACCACAAACCAGCACTAACAACGACAAGATATGAGTAAAAAGTTCGTGAGGTTAGTATGGTTAGTGGTAAATTTCTTGTAAAAATATAGTTGTCCAATGTATCAGGTTCCCGTTTCGTAACTCTTGTATATATAACGCTTGATTTTTTGTTGGGCGTTCTTTTCAAAAGGCTCCTTGCGGATAGTGAAATCGGTGATCTTTTTATACCCGATAAGGGTGCGGTTTATTTTCTCAATTTCCTTCTTCAATATTTCCCTTATAAAGGCGTCGTCATTTTCTTTTCCAGGGAAATCAACCGCGATATTTTCGTAGTTGGGAACCAGTACGGCGAAAACCTGCTCGCTTCCCGTCTCCTTTTCTTTCCGGCCTACAACAAGGACTTCGGCAATGAGCCTGGAATTGGCGAAATTGGCTTCGACTTCCTCTGGGTAAACATTTTTGCCGCCTGAACTGACGATTAGGTTTTTCCTTCTTCCGTTTATATAGATAAATCCGTCTTTATCCCTGTAACCTAAATCGCCCGTTAAAAGCCAGCCGTCGGGAGTAATGACCTCGGCTGTGGCTTCGGGATTATTGTAATAACCCAGCATGATAGACGGAGACCTTGCCGCTATTTCCCCCACGCCGTCGGCATCAGGGTCAACTATCTTAACTTCGGTTTCCGCCACCGGAAGGCCTACCGAAACGTTCCGTTTATGCCAGGGGGTGTTAACGCTGATTAGAGGGCTGTTCTCGCTTGTTCCGTAACCGTGAACAATGTTAAACCCAAAGGAATCAAAGAAATCCGCTGTTTGCGGGTTGAGCGGGCCGCCTCCGGCAACCATTATTCTTATGGACTCGAGCCCTGCCTTACGGCGGATTATTTTAAGGAAGAAACGGCCAAACCCTATGCGCCCCCTTTTTGCTTCGGCGAGGGAAATGGCCCTTAACCCGTTAAATACTGCTCTTAATATTCCCGGCAGGGCATTGTAGCCCTTTTGAATGCCGGCCATTACCTTGTCGTAAAGAAGGGGAACCGCAATGAGGAAGTTTCCCTTTGCGTCCCTGATGTCGTCCAACACCACCGAACCGACTAGTTTCTCCACAATTATTGTGGAAGCTCCCACCGCCAGGGGCGATATAAATGAACAGGTAGTGGGGTAAGTATGGTGCAGGGGAAGCACGTTGACGAAAACATCAGTGGGATATGCCCGGAGGGATCGTATCGCCGCGTTACTGTTAGCGATGATCCCTTTGTGGCTCAGGGTTACGCCCTTGGCAAAACCAGTAGTACCGGAAGTGAAGACTATAGATGCCGGGTCTTTTTCCGCGATCTCAACTTTAAGAGGGGTTCCTCCAGTAGATGCCCCGAAGGAAGAGAAAGAGTCGGAATTCAGGCTTATTCTTATGGGGATAGATAATCCCTGGGAAGAAAGGGAATTGGCGAACTCCTGTTTTCTTGATGAATGAAAGAACGCCTTTGCGCCTGTCAGCGACAAAATGTTGGCACATTCCTTTTCGGAGGCAAGGAAATCCACCGGGATTATAACAATGCCGGCAATGATCGTACCCATCCAAACCGCCATCCATTCCGGGCGGTTCTCCGCCCAAAGGCACACGCGGTCTCCCTTTACCAGGCCTGCCGCAAGCAAGCCCCTTGCGATTCGGCGGCACTCCTCTCCGAATTTGATAAAAGACCAATTGGTGAATTCCTTTCTGCCATCGGAGCGGTAAAGGATAGCGGTCTTTTCTCCCCATTTTGACACTATGCCTTCCAGATACTCAGAAAAGTTACGGTAAGGCATATCGGGCCAATTGGCTATATAATCACTGAATTCCAGCATGATTCTTAAAATATACCATTTTTGGGTTTTGTAGGCTATATCAAAAAACTCTAATTATTTGAATAAATTAATTATGATAACCATGGTCATCGCTCCAGTATCAAACACTGCTTGTACTGTGGTTTGGCGGATTTCAAACTCTTTAATATACCCTTCAAGATTTCACAATTCACTTTATTAGTGTACAAGCTATTTATATCCAGGCAGCATTTAAATTGTCGATTATGAGATGTGTTGACAACTGTTTGAGCCTGTAACCTTTATCCCTAAACTCTGGTTTATCTAGAAACAGTCCACGCATCCCTGTATACTTTAAGCATTACAATATCTTCTGTTGGGGTATTTTTTGAGCAGGAAACGGTTATGGTTTTTAGCGATTCTTTTCATTCCTCTTTTTGCAAATGCGGCTGAAACAGTAACCCTTACCCTGGACGACGCTGTCCGGCTGGCGCTGGACAATAGCATCAATTTAAAAAAGAGCGCTATCGATCTTGCAAGAACAGAATATAACGCAGGCAAGCTCTGGTCTGAGATTTTTCCCAGTTTTAGCTTAAATACAAGGTTGACCCTTCTCCCCTCAACTCCGCTTATGACAGGATCCGGCTTCAATTATAAAGATGACGCGCTCTCCTACTCGGTTGGCCTGGGGCTTACATTTTCACTGAACCCCTCATTTTACTCATCAATGAAGAACATTGAATTGGCTTATAGAATGCAGCTTCTTACGTATGAAAGCGCTTCAAAGCAACTGGAGATTCAGGTGATAAAGGGGTTCTTAAATTTAATCACAATGAAATCGGGCATCTCTGTCATGCAGGAAAGCCTGGATCTCGCATTACAAAAAATGAACAGCGACAGGGTCGCGAGGGCAAACGGCCTTTTAAGCGAGCTGTCCTGGCTGAATTCCCAGCTCAGTGCAGAAACCGCCCGCTACACCCTGTTGACTGCCCAGAACAATTATAAAAACTCCCTTGGCGAATTCCTTGCCCTTTTGGGGATGGATGACGATACAGACATAACTCTTAGCGGTACTGTCGAGATTGCCAAGCTGAATTTGGACCCTGAAAAGCTTATTCTGGAATACCTCCCAAAAAGGCCGGACATAATAAGCCAGCGTCAGGTAATTGAAAGGCTTGAGTTAAGTAAAAATATTGCCACCATTTCTTCACGTTCTCCTACCCTGGATCTTTCTACCTCGTGGCAGGGTCAAGCAGGAAGCCTTAGCGCCCCTTTTACCGATAGTATTACGGGTTCTCTGAGTTTACGAATACCTATTGAGTCCTGGATTCCGGGGACAAAGGCGAATCAAAGCGTCAGGGCGGCAAATGCCGAGATTGAAAAGGCAAAGCTGGAATTGCAAAATACTGAAACCCAGGCGAAAACCAAAATACGCTCGCTGGTGTCAAACCTTAACAACACCTGGGAAAGCCTAGGGATAGCGCGCCTGCGCGTATCGGTCGCCCAGCGCACAGTTGACGCTACAACTATAGGGTTCAGAAACGGTACAGTGGAATTCAGGGAACTGGAAGACAGGCGTAGCGATCTTAGTAATGCCAGACAACGGCTTTTGCAAGAAGAATTATCCTATCAATCCCTGCTTTTGGATCTTGCAGCCGCCCTGAACGTTGAATGGAAAACACTGACCGCTCAATTTGTCAGCGGCAATTCCGGGAGTTTACAGTGAAAAAAAGTGTAACAAGCGTGATAGCGACAATTATAATTATAGGTTTGATTTTAACCATTGTGGGTCTTGGAGCCTTCACTGTAATAAAAAGAAACCGACCTGATTTGGCGGCGTCGCTGGCAGCGCGAATACCCGGGGGCAGCGGGAGTGCGCAAGGCGGGCAGGGACCTGCGGGCGGAGGTGCGCCTCAAGGAGCCGGACAGGGCCAAAGGCCGGCGGGTGGGGCTGCGTTGCCAGGTGCCGGGCAGGGACAAAGAGCTGCCGGAGGGAACGCACAAGGCGGGCAAAGGCAGGCCGGTGGGGCGCAAACAGTCGGCGGAAACCAACGGAACGCCTCCGTGGTACGGATAACGCCGGTGGCGTTAAGCACAATAGAAAACAGTGTGGTAATAAACGGCGATGTACTGGCCGTTAACCAGGTTTCCATTTTCCCCACTGTTGCCGGAAAGGTAACAAGAACAAATTACCAGATTGGAGACGCAATAAAACAGGGGGCGGTAGTTGCCATGGTAGATCCTTCGCGTCCCGGCCAGGTTTACTCTGAAAGCCCCGTGGTCAGTACAATCGGCGGGACAGTATTGCAAGCGCCTGTACACAAGGGGGACACTGTTTCAGTCCAGACTGCAATATATGTTGTGGGCGATCTTTCAACCTTGATGGTGGAGACCTTTGTGCCGGAAAGGTTCAGCAGCGCAGCCCAGCGGGGGCTTAAAGCCCAGGTTTCCCTCGCTGCCTTTCCCGGGGAAATATTTGAGGCCGCCGTGCAGGAAGTCAGCCCTGTGCTTGATCCCGCGAGCAGAACCGTACGAATACGCCTGGGCTTCACAGGCCAGATGGATGCCAGAATCAAAGCGGGAATGTACGCGACGGTAAGCCTTGTTACAAATTCCCGCGTGAATGTGCCTGTGATTCCACGCACATCGGTAATTAATACTTATGGCTCCTGGATTGTGTTTACCATTGATGACAGGAACATTGCAATACGCAAGGTTATTTCTCTTGGGCTTGAAAACGAAAATTATGTTGAAGTTTTGGATGGGCTTGAAGTAGGAGATAAAGTTGTCAGCGCCGGCCAGAATTTTTTGACCGATGGCGATCCTGTCCGAATAGTGGAATGAGGCGCAGATGACTATTTCCGAATATTCAGTTAAACACCCTGTAACAATTATCATGATCTTCGCTTTGGTAATAGGCATGGCCATTACCATGATCCCTACCCTGGCGGTTGATCTTTTTCCGTCTATTCAAAATCCGGTTCTTTCGGTAATGGTGAGCTTTCCGGGGGCAGGGCCCACTGACGTTGAAAAGAACGTAACAGAACGCCTTGAGAGGGCGCTTGCCAGCTCCCGGAACCTTGTCAATATGACAAGCAGTTCACAATTTGAAAGTTGTTTTGTTATGCTACAATTCGCCTACGGTACGGACATGGACAAGGCAGCGGCTGACACCCAAACCATCGTAAGCCGCCTGGCCAATTCCCTGCCTGACGGAGCTGGAACTCCCATTGTAAGGCGTTTTGACTCGTCCGCTTCGCCCATCATGCGCCTTTCGGTCAGGGGAAATTATCCTCCTGATCAATTGAGAATTTTTGCGGAAGATGAAATTCAATCGCAGATAGAAAGGATTGATGGGGTTGCCCTCGCGGAGGTGACGGGCGGAACTACGCAGATTGTTAAAGTAGCCGTGTCGCTGAACCGTCTGGCGGCTTTTAACCTTACCATGTCAGACATAAGCAGCGCCCTTAGGGGCCAAAATGTGCTTTCTTCCGGCGGGAACCTCAGAAGGGGAACAAGGGAATACCAGATCATGACCCAGGAGGAGCTGGTCAGCCTGAATCAGATAAAGCGGCTTGTTGTAAAAACAATCAACCTTGGCGCTATAGGCCCCTACCAGGCAAACCGCTCCCAGGCAGTCAGGCTGGAGGACATCGCCGACGTAACCATTAGTTACAACGAAAACGCTGCCCGTGTTTACAATAACGGCCAGAGCGGGGTTTACATCCAGGTTACAAGCGAGGCGGACAGTAACCAGGTGCAGGTGTCCAACCGTGTAAAAGCGGCTCTGAGCGGTATCAACAACTCGCTGCCTACCGGCATTACTCTGGAAGTGCTTTCGGATAATACCACCATGATCACGGCAACTCTGGATCAGGTATACAAAAACGCCATTCAGGGTGCGCTCCTGGCCATGCTGATCCTTTTTATTTTTCTTAGGAACATAAAGGGCACCATGATTATCGGCCTTGCCATTCCCATATCAATTTTGCTTACTTTAATGTGCATGGCCTTTTTCGGCTTTACCCTAAACCTCCTGACCCTGACCGGCCTTATAATGGGTTTGGGCATGACCGTGGACGGTTCCATAGTAATGCTTGAAAACATACATAGTTACCGCCTGCGCGGCGCGAAACCGGAAATTGCCGCGATACTCGGAAGCAGGGAAATGCTCAGGGCAATTATCGCTTCGGCGGCAACCACCCTTTGCGTATTTATTCCCCCTATTATTTACA
>Ga0268262_10000483_pt1 | contig 52730 bp, 40 predicted proteins | sample TergutNc150P3_FD_190354 | JGI IMG/M metagenome (GOLD analysis project Ga0268262, IMG submission 190354) | Nasutitermes corniger P3 segment gut microbial community from laboratory colony in Florida, USA - Nc150 P3 (SPAdes) (version 2) | ecosystem: Host-associated > Arthropoda: Insects >... | reverse complement strand
CCGCTAGCCTTCAACTGCGTATCCGGCGTATAAGCCTTAAACTTGTAGACCGACCCGTCCGGCCCGACCAGGTTATAGTCTTCCGCTTTAAACACCCTGTTCTTGTCCGCGTCGTACGTCTGGTTGACCTTCACGAGCATGTAGGCACCGTCGAACGCCCAGCTCTGGTCGTTACCTATGCTGCTCCCCATCCCCTTTTCCTTGTTGGCGTCTATCACCACGCTGCTGTTGTTGTTCACGCGCAGCGTACCCACGATCTCGTCGCGGACGCCCGTGGCGCTGCCTTCGAGCAGCTTCTTCGTGTTGAACTCCGTGGTATTTCCGATACGGTCAATTTCGGCCTTAAGCTGAGTGACCTCGGCCTGAAGCTCTTCCCGGTCTTTGTCCGTGTTCGTGTCGTTGGCCGACTGCACCGACAGCTCGCGCATCCTCTGGAGGATGGAGTGCGTCTCGGCGAGAGCGCCTTCCGCCGTCTGTATCAGGGAGATGGTGTCCGAGGAGTTTTTGGACGCCATTGAGAGGCCTCTGACCTGACCCCTCATTTTCTCGGATATCGCCAGACCCGCCGCGTCGTCGCCCGCTCGGTTGATGCGGAACCCGCTGGACAGTTTTTCCATCGACTTCGAGCCGTCTAGCTCGCTGATCCCCATTTGGCGGTGGGTGTTGATGGCGGTTAAGTTGTGGTTGATACGCATAAAACCCTCCTGGTTTTGTTGTTTAACTGCTTTAGCGGCCTCATGCCGCCGTTTCGCGGGCCTTTCGGGTCGGCTTCCGTGCCGTCCTTTTGGCTCACAGTTATTATATCGGTGGGATTTTTCCCGGGCTTGAGGGATTTCGTGGGGTTTGGTGAATTTTTTGCTGGAAAGTAGGAATTTTTTGCCGGGTGGCTATTCTATATATATAATCAAAGGCTTTAAAATCTTTAAAATCAAAGTCTTTTTTAGACGAAGCCTTCGGCTTCATAGATAAATGCGGGGCTGAACCCCGCATTTTCAGTCAAAATCAAAAGAAAAACATTACCATCCCACAGATTTTTGTGTTTTATGGTAATACCACGATACGATTGTAGGGGCTGAAAATTTTCAGCCCCTACATTTGACACCGGCACGAATGTTTTCACCGCCGTAGGGGCGCGATTTATCGCGCCCCTACATAGATAAATGCGGGGCCAACCTGTTTATCGCGGCGAAGCCAATGACCGTCATTGCCTTGCGGCGAGATAAACAAGTTGCGAGGAGCGAAGCGACGAAGCAATCCAGTCTTTTGACTTTGACTTTGCAGTTGACTGAAAATCGGGGGTTTAGCCCCCGATTTATCTATGAAAGGCGAAGCCTTTCGTCTAAAAAAGACTTAAAGACTTTAAAGATTTTGACTTAATAAAGTTCCAGAATTTCCGCTTCCGCCCGTTTGAAACGCGGGGAGTCTTGTTTTGACTCGTAGGCTGATTTTACCCGGCGCCAGGCTTCTTGGGCTTGTTTTCGGGTTGTTTCCGTGGGGGAGGTTTTGAAGCGGTCGCTTCTGATCAGGGCTATGTAGTACAGGGCGTCGCCTAGGATCGCGTTGCGGCTGCGCAGGGCGCTTGGGCGGGTCAGGGAGGCTTCCAGGGCGGTCAGGGCGCTGCTTTGGTCGCCTCGGTAGAAGCAGTAGCGGCCGGCGGTCAGGAAGTACAGGGCGTCGTTTGTTTTGGCGGCGCTGTCGGCTATCAAGCGCGCTTTATCTAATTGACGCGACTCAACGTAGGACTCGAAGAGCAGGAGGTGGCGTTCGCCGCGTTTTTCCGTGAAGGCGGCGCCGCTTCGTTCCAATATTCTGATGGCGCGGTCCCACTCTTTTTTGTCGACAGCCTCGGCGGCGCTCTTTATCAGGGCGCTTTCGGTGGGGGCGGGCGGGGTGTGCTGGGCGGCTTTGATATTTGTATTAGCGCTGTCAATATTAACGCTATTGGTATTAACGGCGGCGGTATCAACATCATCGGCATTAACATCCGCGGTATCAACGGCGTTAACGGCGTTTGCGATGTTAGCTGGCTTTGTATTATTGACGGCCGCTTTTGGGGCGTCTGTGCTGACGGACGGGGAAACCGCCGTGTCGGCGGCGTTTGCGGTATCGGTATTGACGGGATCGGAGAAAAAATTCGCGGCGGCGGCGGAGCGTTTGTTATTTGTTTTCGGCGACTGGTGCGGCGTTAGCTTGAATGTCAGGTGTAATACGGATAGGACGGCGAGTAACGCTATTGACGCGTATACTGTTGCGCGTCTGGTCAGGGGCCATTTGACAGTCGGGAATTTGGCGGACGGTTTCTTCGCGGTATTAACATCTATCTTGGCGTCTGTCTTGACGTCTGTATTAATATCCGTGCTAGGAACTGTATTAACATTGGTAGGAACTTCCGGCTTTATGGTGGAAATATGTTGATCCTTAAGATCAGAATCCTGGATTGCTTCGTCGCTTCGCTCCTCGCAATGACCGTCATTACGAGCGTAGCGAAGTAACTTGTTTACCTCGCCGTAAGGCAATCCGGTATCCGTATTAACATCATTATCTGCAGCGTCGTCGGTATCAACATTATTGGCATACATTAATGCCGCGTGGGTAATTCCCGTGTCTGCCGCGTTTCCGGAGAAGAATTCGCGCAGTGTTTTTTGCGGCGCGGTTTTCGGCGCGATTTCCGCGTAGGCGTTACGGAGGTCGCGTATCAGTTCCGCCGCGTTCAGGTAGCGTTCTTGGGGCGAGGCATTCAGGCATTTCAGGATGATGTTTGATATGGCGGGGGTCACTGGTGTGTCGTACTCGCACGGCGATTTGAAGCTGTTTGCGGCGCGGTGCATTGTGAGTTCGGTTATGCTTTTTTGCGGGAAGGTTTTGGCCCCGGTGGCCATTTCGTAGAGTATGGCGCCCAGGGAGTAGATGTCGCTGCGCGGGTCGATTTTGCCGCCGGCAAGTTGTTCCGGGGAGAGGTAGTGCAGCGTCCCCACGATGTTTCCGTCTATGGTGTGGAGGCTGGTCTGCGCGGGGCGGGCTATTCCGAAGTCGGTGAGTTTTATTTCGCTGCGTTTGGAGATTAGGATATTTGCCGGTTTGAGGTCGCGGTGGATGATCCCGTCGTATGAGTTGCCGCTCAGCGTGAATTTGAGCGTGTGGGCGTAGTCGAGGGCGCCTGCGATAAACAGGCCGGCGGCGCAGCACACGGCGTCGGGGAAGCGGCCGCGCGCCTCAAGAGCTTCCTGCATGTTGACCCCGTCCACGTACTCCATCTCCATGTACGGGACGCCGTTCCACTCGCCCACGCTGTAGACCTCCACTATTTGCGGATGGCGCAGCTTGGCGGTGATCTTGGCCTCCGTCTCGAATCGGGCGTGCAGGGCGTCTCTGGAGAGCATCTTGACCGCCCGGAAGAGTTCGAGCCGCTCGTTCCACACCTTGTAAACGGAGGCCATGCCGCCGACGCCGACGGTATCGACGACCAGGCCGGAGCCGCCGATACGCGTTTGGCCGATGAGCGGGCGGGTCGGAGAGGGCGCGTTTTGCGGATCCGGCAGAACCGGGTCGCGCTCAGCGACAGTTTTTTCGATTTCAGCCTCGTCGAGAATGTGCATCTTTTCTCCTTTACCAAAAAAATATCGTCACCTGCAACGCCGCCGATAATATCCCCGCCCCTATCAGCGACAGGGTTCGTTTCAGCGCCGCGTCTTCCGATGTTTCTAAATATTTCGTCGCTTTTTCTTCATCTTCGCTTTTTGCGAAATTGTATTTTTGGCGAAGCGTATTGTGTTCGCCCTGTTCGTAGACCGCGTACGCGAAGCAAGCTATCGCCCCCGCTCCCAGCGCCAGTTGGATCTGCCTGTGTTTGGTGAAGATCGGCGGTTTTTTAAGACGCTGAGAGACCACCGCTTGCTGATCGGCGCGCAAGGTCAGCTCTTCCACGGCGGTGAGGTAGCCGCTCTCGTGGCGCAGCTCTATCTTGTACATTCCCGGAACGATGAACTCGTTGACCAGCGGCGTCTTTCCCAACTCGGCCACAATCACCACATCGGCTCCCGGCGGGTCGGAGTCGACCCGCAACCGCGCGTACTGACGCCCCTCCGCGCCGTAGACGTTTACGGCAAAGGTCACGATTGATAACACTATAAACAGTTGTTTTATTGATAATGATGACAACGGTATTGACAACTGTCTTGACAACGGCGATAAAAATGTTCTCATAAACACTCCTTTTTTGGGGTTATCGGTTAAAATCCGCGATTTCCGGACGCGGCCGACGGCGTCGGCTGAACCGAGAGACTACGGTACGACGAGAGATTGCAACGGTACGACGAGAGAGACTACGGTACAACGAGAGACATAGGCACAACGAGAACGGGGATCGGCCCCTAATATCCGCAATCGGATTATATATAAGATAATATTATTTGACGGTATATGTCAATAGGTACAAAAAAAATTAAAAATCTATTGACATCCGCCGTAAAAATAATTATCTTTATTAGTGTCGGGTCGTCTTACCCCGGCTTTCTCTTAACGGCATTGCGATATTAATGCCCTTCTCGTTGTACCTCTCGTCGTGCTCTCGTCGTACCGAATAAGGTTGCAGGGGTGAATTGTGTTCGTCTATGCGTTTAAAAGATTCCGGATCACTTCGTCGCATCGACATATTTCCACCATAATAACCCGTCGGGAGATACTTTTATGCAAAACGACAATCAAAAGATTTTATGGCGGGAGGGGACTTTCCTTCAGCCCCACCATTTTCAACTCTCCAGCCGTCTCCACACCGCCCACACCGACGCCCGCGTCGCCTCTCTCGCGTATGCCGGGTTTCAGTACGGGTTCACGGATTTGGAGATAGACCGCGACGCGCTGCTTGTGGGAAACTTCACCTTAAGCCGCGCCGCCGGGGTCTTACCGGACGGCGCTTGTTTTTCCATAGGCCCGAACAACCCCTCTTCCGCCGGCGGCGTCTTGTCGCGTTCCTTCTCCGCCTTTTGCCGCCACGACCGGCAATCGCTCGACGTATATCTGACGCTGCCGGTCTACACGCCGGGCCTCGGCGTCCAAGGCGTTGACGCCGCCGGGGTCAGCCATCCCGACTGCCGGTACATCGAGCGCACGCTCTCCATCCCAGACGAGTTCTCCGGCGGCAACGTCAAGGATCTGGCTATCGGCGAACCGAACTACCAAATCCGCTTCGAGGGCGAGCCGCTCGACGGGTGCGTGTGGCTGCGAGCCGCCAAGCTGTCACGAGGCGGCAGCGGATACATGGAGCTTTCGCGCGGTTACTCTCCGCCCGTGCTCTTCACACGCGTCTCCAGCGTCCTGCGGAGCGTCATGAGCGGCCTGCTTGAGTTGCTCTGGGCGCGGATAGGTTCCCTTGCCAAGTGCCGCCGCGGCAGCGAGTGGGGCCAGGCTTTTTTCTCCGCCACGGAAGAGAATTCCTTCAGGGTAATGAGCGCGCTCTGCACGTTCACGCCGCTGCTCGGACGTCTGTCGGAACTGCCGAAAATCCATCCGTTCGAGTGCTACACCCATCTGATGATGCTCTACGGCAGCCTGCAGTGCTTCTCCCCCGCCCTGTCGCCGGAAAATTTCCCGGCCTACAGCCACGACGACCCGGCCGCGACTTTCATAGACCTAGCCGACCGCATCCGCGACGCGTTGAAAGCCGAGTTCTGGACAACCTGCGTCTCGCTGCCATTAGAGCAAGCAAGCTCGTCTACATGGCACTGCCGCTTCCCCGACGAACGCTTCGCGACCAGAGCGAACCTATTCATAGGGATAAGCGCCGACGTAGACCGAAAGAAGCTCTTAGTCGACGTGCTGCAGCGAGTAAAAACAGGTTCCCGCGAAAATCTGGATCTGCTGATATCCTCGTCATTGCAAGGATTGCCGCTAATCCACGTCAGAAACATCCCGGAAGGCCTGCCGGCGAAACCGGAGTACGTTTATTTTGCCGTTGACAGAAACGGCCCGTTATGGGAATCGGTGGAGAATACAGGAACGTTAGGCATACATTTTTCCGGCGGAGTATACCCGGATATGAAGTTAGAGGTATTGGGATTGAAATTTCAATAATAAGGAGAAGAGAATGACAAATCCAACCTATCAATACCCGCGCCGCGCAATGCGGCTCTGCGCCGAGATCATCAACAAAGTAACGACGATCCCAACGCTCCCGTCCATAATAGACATGGACGACTTCCACGCCTCCATGTGCGTCAAATTCGACGCCATAATCAAGCTCTGCCGTCAAAAATCCATGCCGGCGCAAGCCGCGTCCGAACTCATCTACCCCTTGGCCGCCCTTGTTGACGAGACGCTGCTGAGCGCCCCAAGGTACCGCTACTATTGGACGGAGCGCCCTTTGCAGCTGCGTTACTTCGGCGAGGTGATAGCCGGTACAAAATTTTTCGCAAAGCTGGAAGCCCATATCCAAGCCGCCAAACCTAACGCCGAGATATTAGAAATCTACTTCATATCCCTAGCCTTGGGCCTAAAAGGCATGTACGGCGGAGAGGAAGCCAAGCGTTGCGCGAAGATCACGGAGAAACTAGGGACTATGCTTATGGATATTCGTAATAAGAACAGGAAAACGCCGGAAGCGATTGACATATCGGAAAAGCGGCCGATACCGCGGCGTATGCGGATATTGGCGATATTGACAGCCGCGGCGGCGGTATCAATGATTATCACAATGGTTATCAGGGGTATGGCGATAAGGAGTTTGGTTGAGTTTCTGGGGGGTATCTGACTAAGATTAGTAGGATTATAGGATTAAAAAGATAATAATTTGATAAGGAAAAGTATAAATTGAAGACAAAAGAGAAAATAATAAAATACGACGACGCTATCGGCGCGGCTTTAAGCGCTTATATCAACATAGGGGAAGACGGCGGCGACGGCGGCGTCAACAACGGTTTTTTGGACAAACTTTCACGCCGCGTAAGCGTTTCCAAAAGGCCGTGGTTTTTAATAGACGGTTTCCGCAACGCCGGTAAAACATCCTTTCTAAACAATTCCGGCGCACCCTTTGAATTGACCCGTCCCGGACTATCCGTCACCCCAGGCGCCGTCTACATAGACCCTCCGAGCGCCCTTGCCTCGGCGTCCGATGACGCGTGGGGCGCGTTCTGCCGACGTCTTGTACGGCACAAGTTCTTACAGCGCCGCGCTCTAGACGGGTTGCTGGTCGTGGTTGACATACAAGAATTATTGACTATGGACGCCGTAACCGCGGACAGGACCGCCGCGGATTTACGCGCCAGAGCCGATGCCTTGGCTTTGTCCACCGGTTACGAAGTTCCCGTATATTTTATATTCAACAAAATAGATCTATTCGACGGGTTTAATGAGTTTTTCGGGGACAAGGGCAATGGCGCTGCCGGCAGACTGACGGTTCTGGGTACGTTATCGGACGGGCGCGGAGCGGAGGCGGCGCATACGCCCGCGACGGCGTTCGCCGGACGCTTCGGGGAGATCCGCGCCGAGCTGTCCGACATCTGCGTGCGGAGGGTGGTATCCGCCGACAACCCCGGGCACTACGACAAGAACGGGCGTCTATACGGATTTTTGACGCGTTTCACGCTCACGGAGGCCCCTATCGCCGCGTTTTTGACGGAGTTCTTCAGGCCGCGAGGGAACGGGAACGCGCGTTTCGGCGGATTCTTCTTCACGTCCGGCAAAGAGGGCGCGCCGGGCGCTCTTTCACGGAAGGTCGTCGGCGAGGTTATACCCAAGGCGCCGTATAAAGCCCGGGAGGCGTCGGCGGGAACGTGGCCGTACTATCTCCGGCGGGCAAGTTCGTATATCATAATGGGAGCGCTGTGGGCGGCGTTCGTGTCGCTCTTCGCCGGCGGCGGTTTGCACGACGCGGCGCGTATCAGGACGCTTAAGACGGAGCTTACGACGATATTCGGGAGCGGCGGGTCGCCCGGAAATCAGTTCGCCGCGTTGGAAAAATTGCGAGTGTCGCACGAGTATCTCCGGGGTAAATTCAAGTATCCTTGGCGTTTGATCTTCGGGACGGACGGCGTTCGCGCCGAAGTGCGCCGGGCATACGTCGCCGCGTCGGAGCGGGTTGCGGCGCAGCCGGCCGCTCGTTTTATAGAGTCGTCCATCAGACGGCGCGCGGCCCCGCGCGCGAGCGAGCTGACGGCGGCGGAGAGGTCGGCGCTCTACGGCGAGCTTTCAGCCTATCTCTTATTGACAGGCGGGAATCAGGTGAAAGGTATCAATGCGGATTCCACGGCTCGATTGGTCGGATCGGCGTTCCCGAAATTGTCAGGCGCGGATGACGAAGTCGTCATGGCGAATATCTATATGGCGGTAAAATTGGCGGCGGAAGGCAGTTACAAAAACGTGCCCGCGGATAGAGAGTGTGTGGAGGCGGCGCGGGAGAGGCTCACCGCCGCGCCGCAGGCAACGACTGTTTACGCGTCGGTAATGGATAGGTTGTCCGCGACGCGCCGTCCGGTCAGAATGCCGCAGATCACCGGCGGGGGCGGGCTGCTCAAGTACGGACGCGACATAAGCGATTTGTACACACGCGACGGGTGGGAGAGCGCCGTTTTCCCGGAGCTTATCAAGGCCTCCAAGGAGCCGTTCAAAGCCGACTGGGTAACCGGGCCAGCCGCCGCCGTATCGGACGAGGATAGGATGCTTTCGGAGCTAGTGTCGCTCTACGCGAACGACTTGAATAGGCGCTGGTTGGATTTCATAAGGAATACCCGCGTAAACGCGCAGCCGAGCCTGCCGTCGCTTGTACGCGATTTGGAATCGCTTGCCGCCCGCGACTGCGAGGCGGAGAGAATGCTTACCGCGGTCTGCTCCCTTGCCGCGCAGCCGCCTGCCGAGCTATCGCTAAGGCAGGTCTCGGCCAAGTCCGCCTCGTCTATAAAAGAGCAGGCGGCAAACGCGGTAAACAAACTACGCGGCGGCGCCGCAAGCGTAATCCGCGACGTGCGCGACCCCTTCGACGAGGCGCGTACCGCGTCGTTCGCGCATGTGGAGGCGTTTATGAAAAACGGCGCCTTAGACGCGTACCGCGCAGGTTTGGAAAAGCTAGCGGAAAAGATAAGAGTTTGCGGCGACCGAGGAAGCTACGTCCCCTTCACAGCGCGCGGCGCCGAAGACCCGCTCAGGGAGTGCCGCATAGCGCTAGACCGCGCCTGCGCGTCCATGCCGGCGTCCGTCTCCGCTCCGCTCAAACGGATTTTCGAACAGCCGCTGGACGCGGCCACCGCGGCCTTGACAAAGTCTGTGATAGAGGAAATAGAGGAGAGTTGGAGCGCCGAGGTCGTCAATCCGTACGTTAATAAATTGGCAAACCGTTATCCGCTTGACAAAAAGGGAAACGATCTTTCGTGGAGCGATTTTGAGGAGTTCTTCAAACCGCAGAGCGGTACTTTGTGGAGATACCGCGACAAGAACCTCTCCGGCGTCTTGGAGCGCACCTCGCGCGGCTGGGAGGGAGCCGTCCGGTCAACTTCGCTACCCCTATCCCCAAGCGAAGAGATACTGCGCTGTTTTAGCAACGCCGAGCGGATCACAGACAACTTTTTCAAAAAAGACGGCGCCCCAAAACGCCACGAATTAATCTTCCGCCCCATAAAATCAAGCAGCGGAGAAACGGTATTGCTATCAGGCGACAGATTGTTCGACTTCAAGACCGGCCAACCGGCCGCGATAGGGAGACAACAAGGATCAGAGACCGACGAGCCGATCACCCTACGCCTGACCACCTCCGACAAAGCGCAAGAAGAAATGCGTTTCACCGGCGAGTGGGCCCCCCTCCGTCTTTTCGAAGCAGGCCAAGTTGACAAACTGGGAAACGACAGATACCGTGTTAATTGGAAACTGAACGTAAGAGGCATCTACACGGCCAATATCACGGCGACAGTTCAAAGTAACACAAGCGCGCTGTTTGACAGAACAACGATGAATGATTTTTTCGTACCGAAGAAAGTGTTTCGATAAGAGACTCGGTCATCGAGCGCGGTCCCGGAGCGAAGCCGAGATGCCGCTTTGTGTGTTCATTTTCCCAAAAAAATTTAATTATTTGAATTCCCAAGCCCCGATAATCGCCTCAATCAACCCATCCTCATCCAAATCAACCTCCCGCCGCTCCGGCTTATCCTTCTCCATGAACCAGTTAACCGACTCCCGAATCGCCGTGGCGAAGCTCTTTTCGCATTTGAATCCCGGAACGAACTTCTTTATCTTAGAGTTGTCGAAAACCCCGTTCTCCGCCTTATCGCCCAAAAGTTTCCCTCTGGCGTCCGGATAGCGTTTTATTATAAACGGCGTCGGGATATGCGCCGGATTTATCTTTTCCACCCCCAAAGCGGCGCCCAATTCCTTATATATATCATTCCAGCTAAGCGCCTCGTCGCTGGTAATGTGAAATGCTTCGCCTATAGCCGCCTTGTTCCCCACAAGCCCGGCAAGCCCTCGCGCGAAGTCGGAGGCGGCGGTCAGCGTCCACAGCGACTCTCCTTTGTCGTGTATGATGAACCTCTTCCCCGCCAATATCCGCGCCGACACCGTGAACCCGCTGCCGTTTATCGGGGAGGGTATCCAGGTACGGCCGAAGGTGTGCGACGGGCGTACGATAGTTACCGGAAAGCCGTCGGCGCAAACGGATTCGAGGTACTCCTCGCAGGCGGTCTTGTCCTGAGCGTAGGGCCAGAACGGGTTGCCGCGCGGCGTCTCCTCGGTGATCGGCAGTTTTGTGTGCGGCTTGGCGTAGACGGTGGCGCTGGATATGAAGAGGTACTGCGCCACCCGCCCCCGCAGCGCGGCGCAGGCGCTCCGGCAGTGTTCGGGGGTGAAGGCCATGAAGTCTAAGACGGCGGCGACGGAAAGGTCTCTTATGGCGTCCTCAAACTCCCTCCGGTTGAAGCGGTCGGCCTTGATGTGTTGTTTACAGCCACGCGGCGGCGGGCGCCTGCCGGTGTTTAGCAGCGTTACGCCGTGGCCTTGGGAGACCAGCAGATCCGTTACCTCGGAGGAGATGTTGCCGGTGCCGCCTATAATAAGTATGTCCATGACCGCCTCCTAACCGGTAGCGCAGTATTCCAACGAGAGTACCCCGGATTAAGACTTCCCCGTATCTTTGTCCCGCTCGCTCCAAGCAAAATTCGCCCGCACGGAATCTTCGTCCTCGCCCTCTTCTTCCACGTTGTTTTTGATCTTCACGAAGCCCTCTATGTTTTTAAGGAAGAGGTCTACTAGGTCGGGGTCGAAGTCTTCGCCGCGGCCCTTGCCGATAATCTCGCAGGAGACGTCGATCGGGTACGGCAACTTGTACGGGCGCTTGGAGGTCAGCGCGTCGAAGGTGTCGCAGATGGCGACTATTCTGGCGTTTATGGGTATGTCTTCGCCCTTTATCCCGTGGGGGTAGCCGCGCCCGTTCCACTTTTCGTGGTGGAAGAGGGCTATCTGCCTGGCGCACTCTATTATGGGGGATTTGGGGTTGTTGAGTATGGCGGCGCCTATGGTGGTGTGTTTCTTCATCTCGTTGAACTCGGATTCGGTGAGTTTGCCGTTTTTGAAGAGGATATTGTCCTTTATCCCGATCTTGCCGACGTCGTGCATGGGGGAGGTGAATTCCATCTCATCGAGCTGTTCGGGGGTTTGCCCGTAGAGTCCGGCGAGGTAGACGCTGTAGCGGCTCATGCGCAGGATATGGTTGCCGGTTTCGTTGTCCTTGTATTCGCTGGCTACGGCTAGGCGGTTGATGGTGTCCTTGTAGGCGTCGCGGAGGTTTTTCTTCGCGCCGTCAAGCTCCTTGAGTTTTTTGTGCAGGTCGTTTATGGTTTTCACGGCCTGCGCCGACATGAGCGCGGAGTCTTTGTGCCGCTCCTTGGAGAGCAGGTAGGCTTTGGCCGCCTCGTTCTTGAACTTTTCGAGTTCCACGCGCAGGAACGAAAGCTCTTGTTCCTGCAGCCTGTTTTTGTCCAGCTCGCGCCGGTAGGCTTCACTGTAATCAATGTTCTCACAGAGCGCCGCGGCGTCTGAGCCGCCGTTATTGTCGGTTTCGTATATCACGTTTCCCCCGTTAGGCTCTATTCCCAAACAGCGCCTCGATCTTATCCATGAGGTCGAGCGGGCTGAAAGGTTTCTGAATGAACTCCGCGACCCCGGCTTGGAGCGCCGTTTCGCGCAACTCTATCTCCGAACCGCTGAGCATTATGACCTTGCTGCCGGCCGTCTCCGGCGCCGATTTTATGCGACGAGTGGCCTCCATGCCGTCTATTGTGCCGGGCATCATCATGTCCATGACGACCAGGTCCGGTTTGTGCGCCGCGGCGGCCGCAACGGCGCCGTCCCCCGTATCCGCCTCAAAAACCTCCCACCCGTCGAACTCAAGGGTGGCGCGCACGAGTTGGCGGATCTCTCGTTTATCGTCAACAATAAGCAGCTTTTTCGCTCCCATAAACCCCATACCGCCTTGTAATGTGTGATACCTCTTATACCCTCCTCCACGCCCACCGCCTAATATAATATATGGAACGGTAAAAATCCAATAAAAAATCAATTACACTATTTTAATGGATCTCCTTACCTAGATAACCCTTCATAAAGAAGAAGTCGTTCAGCTTGAACATCAGCGCGTCCTGGTCCACCGGTTTCGCTATGTGGTCGTTCATCCCGGCCTCCTTGCACCGCTGCACGTCCTCGCTCAGCGCGTTCGCCGTCATCGCGAGTATGGGGACCGACTTAGCCTTCGTGGTGCCCATAGCCCTTATGCGCCTGGTCGCCTCAAAACCGTCCATCTCCGGCATCTGTATGTCCATAAGGACTATGTCGTATTTGTCCGGGTTTTGGCCGAACTTGCCGACCGCCTCCACGCCGTTCACTGCCACGTCGATGCTGACGTGGGTATCCTCCAGAAACGCGGCTATGATCTCGCGGTTGATGTCTATGTCCTCCACAAGGAGTATCGTGTTGCCGCTGAAACTCACCGTGGGCGGGGCCAGGGGATCGCTGTCGCTGTTCTTCTTTATCACGCAGGTCGGCATAACCTCGCTTATGGAGTCCAGCACCGAAGAGGGCGATATGGGCTTCGTGACGCATTTGACAATGCCGGCCTCGCGCGCCTTCTGCTCAAACTCCTTCCAATCGTACATGGAAACCATGACGATGGAAACGTTCTCCCCGGTTGCCTCCTTGATCTTCCGCGCCGCCTCTATGCCGTCCAACTTGGGCATCATGTAGTCCATGAATATGATGTCGTAGGGACGCCCCTCCGACCTCGCTTTTTCCGACTTGTCAACGGCTTCCTCGCCGTCGCACGCGTGCTCGCACTCAAAACCGAACGTCGTAAGGACGTGGGATATGTATTCGCGGGACTCCGCGGAGTCGTCTACGGCAAGCACCCTTACGCTCTTGGCCTGCACGGAGCGAAGCAGCTGCTCGCGCTCCCGCTTGGCGCCTACGACGTCGCCCGTACCCCTGCGCATCCTGACCGTGAACGAGAACGTGCTGCCCTTGCCTGGTATGCTTGAAACGCTGATATCCCCGCCCATCATCTCCACAATGCGCTTGTTGATGGCTAGACCCAAACCCGTCCCGCCGAATTTGCGCAAGATGGTGCTGTCGGCCTGCTCAAACGGCTTGAACAGCCTGGCGGCCTGCTCCTCCGTAAGCCCTATGCCGTTATCCTTCACCTCCACCATTATCACGCACTCGCCGCCGTCGCCGCCCGCCAAACGGACGCCGATGTCTATCTTCCCGCCCTCGTCCGTAAACTTGACGGCGTTGCTCACCAAATTCGCGACGACCTGCGAGAAGCGCAGCTCGTCGCTCACAACGTACTCGGGCAGTTTCTTGTCTATCATCAGCGACAGCGTCTGCTTCTTCTCCTCCGCCTTAACGTTCATCATGTCGTATATCTTATTGAGCGCCGTGTCAAGGGAAAATTCGGCGTTCAAAAGCTCAAACTTGTTCGCCTCAATCTTAGACATATCGAGCACGTCGTTTATGAGCGCCAGAAGGTGCTTGGAGGCGCCGTCTATCTTCGCGAGGCAGTCTTGCACCTTCCCCGTATTGGCGGCGGACGCCCTGGCGATCTGCGTCATGCCTATGATGGCGTTCATCGGGGAGCGTATCTCGTGGCTCATGCGCGACAGATATTCGCTCTTCGACCTATTGGCGAACTCCGCGGCGCTTAGGCCGTTTTGGGCGCGCCCGTTCATCTCCTCCACGCTCGAGAGCATTGCGTTTAAGCGTTGCTCCATGAGGGAGAACCCGTCGAAGCCGCCGGCGTCGAGCCTCTTCGAAAGGTCGCCCGCCGCAACCGCGTCGGCTAAAGCGACTATCTTGGAAATTTTGCCGCGCAGATACCGGACGACGACGACGACGCAGACAGCGATCAGCAGCAGACATACAATAGGAACGGCCGCCCAGAGATACGGCCTTTTAACGAAATACTCGCCTGAGAGGCCGCCGCCGCCGAAATAGCCGCTCAGGACGGCAAACGGCGCGAGGGTCAGGATAACGGTAACGGCGGCGAATAATATGACCGGCACCGCGATACTTTTTGTTTTCATTATTCCCCCATAATGATAAAAACAAAATAAATGTACAGTGTTCAGACCTCATCCCCAGCCATATTGACGATCATCTCCTTCTTCCACTCGCTGAACGTTCCGGCTTTGATATGTTCCTTGGCGCTTCTGACCAGTTCCATGTAGAAGTGGATGTTGTGCAGAGTCATCAGCCGGATGGCCAGGATTTCTCCGGCCATGTAGAGGTGCCTTATGTAGGCGCGCGAGAAGTTGCTGCAGGCGTAGCAGCTGCAATTGGGATCGAGCGGTTTGACGAAGTCCTTTGTGTGCATGGAGTTGCGGATGTTGACCTTTCCGGTGCTTGTGAAGGCCGAGCCGTTGCGGGCGTTGCGGGTGGGCAGGACGCAGTCGAACATATCTATCCCTACCGATATGCACTCGAGGATATCGGCGGGCGTCCCTACGCCCATGAGGTATCGCGGCTTCTCCTCCGGCAGCAGGCGCGCGGTGTAGGCCGCGATCTCGTACATAGACTCCATACTCTCCCCCACGGCAAGCCCGCCCACCGCGTATCCGGGGAAATCCATAGCCACAAGCTCGCGGGCGCAACGCTCCCTAAGCGGCTTCACCACGCCGCCCTGCACTATGCCGAAGAGGTGCTGCGGGTAGCCGTGGAGGAAGTGCAGCTTGTGGTGGTGCTCCCGGCACTTGGCGGCCCACAAGAGCGTACGGTTGACCGCCAGCTCAATCGCGTCGGGGTCGGCGCTTGACGGCGGGCACTCGTCGAAAGCCATGATGATGTCGGCGCCCAGTTCGTGCTGTATCTCCATAACCGCCTCCGGGGAGAAGAAGTGGCGCGAGCCGTCTATGTGGGACTGGAACTCGACGCCGTCGTCGGTGATCTTGGAGATGTCCCGCAGGCTGAAGACCTGGAAACCGCCGCTGTCGGTGAGTATAGAGCCGTTCCACCCCTCAAACTTGTGCAGCCCGCCCGCCTCATTGATGAGCTTGGAGCCGGGACGCAGATGCAGGTGGTACGTATTCGCGAGAATGATCGGGCACCCGCACTGGCGCAATTCCAGCGGCGACATAGACTTTACGGTGGCCTGAGTGCCCACCGGCATAAAAATAGGCGTCTCTACGGTACTATGGGCGGTAGAAAAAGTGACCGCCCTGGCGGCGGACGCCCCGTCAGCGCCTATAAGACGGAAAGATAGCTTATCCAATACGCAAAAACCTCATAATAAAGTATAAATTACAGTTTAGGGTAAATAAACCACACCGGGTATAATATATATAATGGGTGCCGGGAATCGTGTAAAATTTTTTTTGAATTCGATTTTGAAGCCGATTTTAAGACCCCTGCCCCACGCACTCCGCCCGGCAAACAAAAAAAGCCCCGAAATTACCAAGTCCGTCCTCCCCGCCGCACAGCGCCGCGGCGAACTCCGACGGTTTGCAGGCGGAACCAGGGGAGAGCGAGAGGAGGACCTCCCAGCAGGCGGGACCCGCGCCTTCGTTAACAAAATCCGCCGACCCGGCCTCGGAACTTACCGTCGCGCCGATGATCCCGGGCCGGATGTCTTTGGATACCGTACGCCCGTCTTTCTCTCTGTTAACGATAATCTTGGGCATTTCCAAGAGTTTATCGACCATACCCCGCATTTCCCATATTGACAATTCGCGAGGCGGATATATTATGTACTTAGCCGCGGTGATTTGCGACGTCAGGCTCGCCGCGCCCGACGCCGCGACACACGACTTGACACGTAGGCCTTCGGGCAGCCAGCGGTTGACGCGCAACGGGTCGCCGTCCAACGGCGACGCCGTCTCCACGTCGAAGGCCTCGTTTAAGCCCGTGGCGCCGAATGGCAGCGGCGGCCCGAAAGAGACCTTCGGGTGCGGGTTGAAGCCCTGCGAGAAGGCCAACGGAAAGCCGGCGGCGGACATAGCCCGGAGGAAAACGGAGACCATGTCCATGTGCCCTAGAAAACGCAACCGCGTCATTTTCTCGTAGAAGAAACGGTACTTGGCTTGGACTGACGGGGCGGCCTCCTTAGCGGCGCGCGGACGGCGGCCGTAAGACGTTTCAGACGGCGCTTCCGTTGATATCGTTGACGATTTTTCTGTTGATACGTCCGATGACGCTTTTGAAGACGCGTCCGCGTCTTTTGACGCCGATTCGCCGGCATCCGCGCAAAGCCGCGTCGACACGCGCCCGCCGCAGGCCCCGCAGCCCGCGCACACGCCGGTACGGCAATCAGGCGTCGCCTCCCCGTTAAACGCCAGCTCGCGCTCCCTCTTCAAAAAATCTACGTTCACCCCGACGGATACCGCCGACCACGGCAGAATTTCCCCTGTGTCAATCGGCCTCACGTACTGTTCCAGATCGACCCCTACGCCGCGCGCCGCCTCTGTCCACAAGTCCAAATCGAACATCTCGTCCCACCCGTCAAACCTCGCCCCCGCCTTCCACGCGGCCAGCACGGCCTCGCCCGACCGGCGGTCGCCGCGCGCCATAGCCGTCTCCAAAAACGCCATCCGCCCGCCGCGGTACGATACCTTGACATTCTTCTTATCACGGAGACACCCCTTTATAAAGCGCCCCTTGCCGTCAAGAACGTCTATCGGCTCCATCCCCTCCCACTGAAACGGCGTGTTGGCCTTGGGGGAGAAGGGCGAGACGGCGACGTGCAGCGCGAGTTTCGGCGACCGCGCGCGCATCATGCCGGAGACGGTCTTCGCCATGTCGACAATCGCTTGCAAATCCTCCTCCGTCTCCGTTGGCAGGCCAACCATGAAGTACAGCTTTACGGTCTGCGCGTTGCGTTCCAAAAGCAGCTTAACGGTATCGAACACCGCCTCGTCGGTGAAGTCTTTGTTTATGACCCGCCGCAACCGCAGGCTGCCGGCCTCCGGCGCGATCGTGAACGATGTGACGGGCGTTACGGCGCCTAGCTCGGCAAGCTGCTCGCCGGTCAGAGCGTCTATGCGCGTGGACGGCAGCGACACCCTTAGGCGGTGCGCCTCCTTGACGGCGCGTATGGAACCCAATAGAGCGGTAATCCCGGAGTAATCCGCCGTCGAGAGGCTTAAAAGCCCCACGTCCCGCCATCCCGTACAGCGCACCCCGCTCTCTATCTGCCCTTTCACCGCCGCGACGTCCTTCTCCCTCACCGGCCTGTAAAACATTCCGGCGCCGCAGAAACGGCACCCCCGCGTGCAGCCGCGCATCACCTCCGCCGCGAGACGGTGGTGCACCACCTCCATCAGCGGGACTATCGGGGCGCTCGGCGCGTGCCTCTCCTCAAAAGCGGCGATACGCGCCGGACGGACGGGTTCGCGCCCGGCCAAGTCCGGTACTGTAAATACGGTGTTCTTTTTGTATTGATACAACGCCGGGACGTAGAACCCGCCGATCTTCGCGACATCGGAGAGCACCGCCGAACGCGGGGAATTAATTCCCTTGTGCCTCTCGACGACGGAACAAAACTCAAGAACCGCCTCCTCCCCGTCCCCTATAAGAAAGGCGTCGATAAACGGCGTCAACGGCTCCGGATTGTTCAAACACGGCCCGCCCGCTATAATAAGAGGGTCGCGATCCCCCCTGTCAACCGATAAAACGCTCAGTCCGGCCAGATCGATCATGTTGACCAAATTCGTGTATTGAAGCTCGTATTGAACGGAAAACCCTATCCAATCGGCCTCCTTGACAGGAGAGAAATATTCGAGCGTAAAGAGCGGTAATTTAGCGTTACGCATCACTTTTTCGGCGTCAATCCAGGGATTAAAACTACGTGATAAAGCCCACTTGTCACAAGAATTTACCACATGATAAAGTATCTGCATACCTTGGTTTGACATGCCTATTTCGTATAGATCGGGAAAGCAGCAACAACCGTGGACCGATACGGCGTTCAAATCTTTATAGACGGCGTTCAGCTCGCCGCCGGTGTAGCGGAGGGGGTTTTCTACGTAGGGTAGAAAATTTTTCTGTATGTCGATTGTTAAATCTGTAGTTTTCATAAAAAATCAGAATAATAAAAGTCAAAATCTTATAAAGATTTTAAAAAATTTATCTCCCTTTCTCAAGCCTCTCCGCCAAAAACAAATGCAACCCATTCTCCTTTATCTTCTTCTGCGTAACTTTATAGTTATACGACACCCTATGCAACGATATTGTCTGTTTTTCCGTATCGTATATCGCGTAGCACGACCTGCTGTCAAAATCCCTGGGTTGGCCCACGCTGCCAACGTTTATCAAATAAGTGCGTCCCGCCTCTATATGGGTTGACGTTTCTGATAGCAGGATCACCCTTTCGCCCTCTTGGTACATTATGTTGGGCCAGTGCGTGTGGCCTATGAAGTTCAGTTTGCGGTTTAGGTGGCCGAAGGCCTCCACCACCGAGTACTCGTTGTCGGGGAAGACGTAGGTGAATCTCTCCGGGTCGCACGGGGAGGAGTGCACGAAAAACATATCGTCCAACTCGGCGGTAAGCGGCATGGCGCTCAGGAAGGTTTTGTCGGCGTCGGTAATGTTCTGCTTCGTCCACTCCATAGCGGAGAAGGCGAAGTAGGTGAAATTGCTTGTGTCGGTCCTTTCAACGGCGGCGTAATCGTGATTGCCGGCCACGCAGACGGAGGCGCGGGCGCTGACCAGTTCTATGCACTGCCGCGGGTTCGGGTAGTAGCCGACGATATCGCCGAGGCAGACGACGGTGTCGGCGCCCTTACGCTTGACGTCCTTAAAAACGGCGTTGAGCGCCTCAAGGTTACCGTGTATATCGGATATTATGGCGTATTTCATGACTCTGTCTTTTTTAACGTAACGTTTTAGAGTTAACTTAGGCGCTCCGATCCAAACTTCAAAACCTGCGCAAATACCTGTATCAATATATTATATTATATAATTGCTTACCTTTGCAAGATTATTTTTAACACACCGGACGAAAGATTTTAATGCTACAATACCAAAACAAGCTAAATGAGTTTCGCGAGGCCATACTTCCGGCGTCTTCGGCGCTCATACTTACGCACGACTACCCCGACCCGGACAGCCTCGCCTCGGCGTGCGGGGTGTCGGAATTGCTCGCTTTTTGGGGCGTGGGCCACACCGTCATCGCTTTCGGCGGCTTCGTGGGGCGCGCCGAAAACAGGGCGATGGTGCGCTTCCTGAACATCAAGGCCGTCCCCTTCCCCCTCGTGCACGTAAGCGACTTCGGCAAGATAATCCTGGTCGACTGCTACCCCAGCCGCGGCAACGTCTCGCTGCAGCCGAGCGTGCCGGTGAGCGCGGTGATCGACCACCACCCGAACGACCCGCCGCCGGACGCGGCCTTCTTCCACGACATACGCAGCGAGTACGGCGCGACCGCCACCATCATCACAAGCTACCTGCTGCAGGCCGAATGCCCGATATCGCCGAAACTCGCCACAGCCCTCTTCAACGGCATAAAGACCGACACCGACGGGATGCTGCGCGACGCGACGCCCGACGACGTCGAGTGCTACAAGAGACTCTTCGACCTAATGGACCACCGCCTGCTCTCCCAAATAGAGACCCCCAAACGCGACGCGGAGTTCTTCCGCATCATCCACACGGCCACCGAGAGCGCGGCGTGCTACAAGAACGTGGGCTACGTCCACCTGGGCGCGGTCACGGCCCCGGACAGCATCGCGGAAATGGCCGAGTTATTCCACAGCTGGGAGAAGCTGGAGTGGATAGTCTGCACCGGCATCTTCAACAACCAGATATTCTACTCCATCCGCTCGGACACCAGCAGCCTAGCCGGAGCACGCGCCGAGCGCATAGCCGAGCGCTTCGGCGGAAACGGCGGCGGCCACGCCAAAGCCGCGGCCGGCAGGCTGCCGATCGCGGGGGACGCCGGATCAATGGTCGAAAACGTCAAACTGGCCATAATAGATATCTTCGGCGTATCCGGGGAGGAGGCCAAGAGGCTGCTGTAAAATTTTGCGGAATAATTGACTGCTTTTATCCTATTATATTATATTATTAACTCGGTATTGATAGATTGACTAATGATGACGGTCATTGCCTTACGGCGAGATAAACAAGTTGCGAGAAGCGAAGCGACGAAGCAATCCGGTAAAATTATTCAGTATTGATAAACATTATAAAAGCGCAGAGGTAAAATATGTGGGACTATACAGATAAAGTCAAAGATCATTACATGAACCCGCGAAACGTGGGGGAGATAGAGTCCCCCGACGGCTTCGGCGAGGTGGGCAATCTGAGCTGCGGCGACGCCATGCGCCTCACTTTCAAGCTCGACGGGAACGGCAGGATAGCCGAGGTCAAATTCAAGACTTTCGGTTGCGGCAGCGCCATAGCCTCCGCCAGCATGTTGACCGAGCTATGCGCCGGCAAAACGCTGGAGGAGGCCAAAAACATCACCAACAAGGAGATCGCCGACGCGCTGGGCGGCCTCCCCCGGGAGAAGATGCACTGCAGCGTGATGGGTCAGGAGGCCCTGCACGCCGCGATTGAATACTATGAAAACGGCGGTAAGACGCCGGAAGCCAAGGTCAAAGAGGGCAATATCGTCTGCGTATGCTTCAACGTGACCGACGTAGAGATAGAGAGGGCGATACGTGAAAACGGGTTGAAAACGCTGAAAGACGTGACCAACTTCACGAAGGCCGGCGGGGCCTGCGGAAAGTGTCACGAGAAGATTTTAGGGTTGATAGGCAAAGCGTCGGCCTAATGGGAGGATCCCGCCTCCGGCGCCGTAACCCACTTAGCGTACAAGGTAATGTTTTCCGTGACACGATAGGAAGAACCGGCCTGAAGGGCCGCGCCGCCGCCTAAAGTAGCGGTAGCGCTCCAACCGCCGAAGGTCATTCCGGCCGGATAGTTCACGTTTGGCAGGGGTAGCGTTATAAACACGCCGAATGTCTCGGTCTGCGGACTCGGCGCCGAGCCGGCTACGCCGCTTAGGTTGAACGTTACTGTGTATACGACGCTCCAATTGGCGGCCACCGTGGCGTTACCGCTAACGGTATAGGCGGAACCGGCCGGATAAACGCTGCCGTTTATACCCCAACCGATGAAAACATTCCCAGGCTTAGTCGGCAACGGCAGTATTATGACCGTACCAGAAGGCACAGTCTGCGAACTCGGCGTCGCGACGCTTCCGCCGTTGAGGTTGAACGTTACGGTGTATGTGGCGTTCCAATTGGCGGCAGCCGTGGCGTCACCGCTAACGATATAGGCGGAACCGGCCGGATAAACGATACCGTCTATATTCCAACCGTTGAAGTTGCCGCCGGGCATTTTCATATTGTTTCCGTCGGGCAGCGTTATGGTGGAGCCTTTAATCGCGGTCTGCGGAGTCGGGGGCGTGCCCGTCCCGCCGTTAGCGTCGAACGTTATCGTGTATTCGGGTTTGAAATAGGCGGTCAGCGTCTCGTTCCCGGATATAACCACCACTCTGCCGGATGATCTTATTCCGTCAGACCACGCGTCGAAAGCGTAGCCGCCGCCCGACGCCTTGGCCTCTACGGTGACCGACTCGCCGGAGGTGTAGTACTCTTTGTCCGGATTGCGGGACACGGTGCCGCGCCCCGCCGGGCTTGCCATAACCGTAAGTTTGTACGTCTGAATGAAATTGGCGATAAGCGCCTTATTCCCGTCCATAACGATCCGTACGGTTTTAGCCGTATCCGTCGACGCGCCCGACCACTCCTTGAACGCGTAGCCGGTATTGGGCGCGGCCGTCACCGTGACGGTGTCCCCGTACTTGTAGGTCCCGTCGCTGTTGGGAGACGGAAACGCCGACACCCTGCCGCCGTTTCCCGGCGAGGCGCGGACACCTAGCACCGGGTTAAACATACCGAGATAGGCGTTCACCCCCTTTTCAGGGTCAACGCCGCCGCCGCCGGAACCGGGGCCGACGCACCCCCCGCATACCAACAACGCGGCGATCACTAAAAGCGAGGCCGAACGAAACGCTGATTTATATGTCATAGCTATTCCTTGATTTTGTATTAATCGTTATCAACCGCAAACTATTACTCCGCGAGCTTAAACCCTACGCCGACCCTGCAAGTCAACCCATACCCCGGCCTCGTTTCCGCGTGGTTACTTAACCTTGCGTCGTACTTCTCGAACGTGTTTGCCGTTCGAAAACCGTACATCGCCTCACCGCGCAGGTAGGTGTTTCCGGCCAGGTCTATATTTATTCCGCAACCCAGTTTCAACCACAGCGCGCTTAGGGCGCTCGCGTCGTGCCGCCAATTTTTTATGTCAAATTCGTATACGTTGCCATTCTGGTACTTGAGCTTTCCGGACATAGACGCCTCATAATCAAGGCCAATGAGCGGGAAAAAGCTCCCTCCGCCCACGGGGTACTTCAGCAGCACGCCTACATTCAAGTAAGAACGCGACATTTCGGGCAGGCTGTTCGGGATTTTGGCGTCCGGGCTTTTCCACTTACCGCCGCCGCCGGAGTATCCGACGAAGGCTTCGGCGTAAAACGCGTCCACAAACAGATACGTCCCTACGCCGCCGTAGGGCATAGCCAATTCCTCTCCGTTGGCCCACGCTATCCCGCCGCCGTAATCGCCGCCGTAAAACCCGCCGATCCCGACGCTTATCCCCTTATCCAACTTAACCCGCGAACCCTCCCCTGTAGCAAGCGCTTCTCCCGACGACGTGTCCGCGACGGGCGCGGGGGCGGCCTTAACCCTGCCGCTCACGGTCTTCGCGGGTAGCCCGCCGCCGCCGGTTTTTGCGGGAGCCTCCACGCTTCCGGATTTCGCCGGAGCCACGCCGCTTCCGGATTTCGCGGCGGCCTGCTTCCTCATCAATTGCGACACCGGTATCGTCGGTACCGTCTCACGCGTCCCTATCGCCAAGCGGAAGCCCACATCGCCGCTGCTGAACCCCTGCGCGAGACTCATGCGGTGGGTGACGCGGCAGGCCCTCACACCGCTTGACCAGCTACCGCCGCGCATTACATGGTAACTTCCCCACGGCGGGCCGGACGGGTTGCTCCGCGGAGCGGCGTCGTAATCCCCAAACCAATCGCCGACCAGCTCCCACACGTTGCCGCTCATGTCGTATACGCCAAGCTCGTTGGGCACCTTGCTCCCTACAGGACTGGTCTTATTACCGCCGTTGTCCTCATACCAGGCCACATCGCCGACGCCGCTGCTCCCGGAGTACACGTGGCTCCCGCTCACGGCGCCGCCGCGGGCCGCGTACTCCCACTCCGCCTCCGTGGGCAGACGATATTCCATACCGGTCTCGGTCATGGCGTTCAACTTTTCGATAAACGTCTTCACATCATCCCAACGAACGTTCTCCACCGGCAGGCTGTCCCCCTTCCAAAGAGACGGGTTGTCGCCCATCAACGCCATCCACTGCTTCTGCGTAACCTCGTGCCGCCCTATGTAAAAGTCGCTGAGCGTCACGTTTCGCGTCGGTTTTTCGTGTTCGTAGCAATGTTCGCCCTGCTCGACGGTGCACCCCATCGTAAACGTCCCGCCCTTGACAAAGACCATATCCGCGCCTATGCTCTTGTCCCTGAAATCGCCGAGCGGCGGCGCCTCCGGCTGATCGGGCGCGGCCTGCGCGCCGTCCCCGCCGGCGGGCGGCGCGTTGAGCGCGTCACTGCCGGATATGGCCACGGCCCTAAGCGCGCCGATGTCGGATACAACCTGCGAATACTGCCTGACCGCGCCCCTATCCGCAGAGGACGCGCTAAGCGTATCGCCGCCGTCCGGCTTGGCCGACGGTTCCCGCGCAGACAGCGGCGCAGACTCAGCCAGACCGTCCGCCGAATCCGGAACCACCTGAGCGTCCGCCTCAGCCTCAAACTGCGCGGGCGTCACCTCCGGCGCCAACGGCGCCTTAACCGAAACGCCTCGCGCCGCCCCCCCCCTTCGGGACGAATCAACCACGTGAGCGTTGCCCCAAGGGAGGCAGGACGCGTTGAAAAACACCAGCGCCGCCGAAATAACCGCTTTCACAAAAAAGAAGATTTTGTTTCTCATAATCGCCGTTACCGCAATAATTTAATTGTAATTGCCTATTCTATATATATGTTGGCTAGTTGCAAATATAGTTTATGGAAACGATAAAAGTCAATTTTTAATCATACAGGAATTTTAAAATCAAATTCTTTAAAATCAAGTTCTTTTTAAGACGAAGCCTTCAAAAAAGATAAATCTTTTTTAGACGAAGCCTTCGGCTTCATAGATAAATGCGGGGCTAAACCCCGCATTTTCAGTCAAAATCAAAAGACTTTCTGGATTGGCTTCGCCGAGATAAACAAGTTAGCCCCCGATTTATCTATGGAAGGCGCAGCCTTCCGTCTAAAAATGATTTAAAGGCTTTAAAGAATTTGACTTTTTTTGTAATTTTTTATAATTTTATATTATGCCGCTCCCACATTACACACGACCGCTTGGGCGACGCTTTTTCAACCGCCCGACCATTGAACTCGCCAAAACCTTACTCGGTAAATGCCTGGCTTTCGGCGGCCTGCGCGGAAAAATCGTCGAGACGGAGGCGTACCTTTACAAGGACGACCCCGGCTGCCACGCGGCGCGAGGCCTAACACCCCGCAACACCCCGATGTTCGGCCCAGCCGGGCGGACGTATGTATACTTCATATACGGAATGTACCACTGCCTAAACATCGTCAGCGGCAAAGAGGGCGAGGGCGAAGCGGTGCTGATCCGCGCATTAGAACCGGTAGAGGGTATAGAGTTGATGCAAAAAAGGCGTAAGACTGAGAAAATTGAAAACCTATGCAACGGCCCGGGGAAACTGACACAGGCTTTCGGCATCACAAAAAAGCAAAATGATATGAGCTTAATCGACGGCGGGGATGATGATTTACGGATACTCAGCGGGGAAAAAATCCAAGAAACAGAAATAGTAACCGCCACAAGAATAGGTTTGGCTAAGGGACAGGGGGATGAATTGATGTTGCGGTTTTATATCAAAGGGAATAGATTTGTGTCAAAGACTCAGAAACAGTGAAAAACGATCCGGTCACACAAACAATCGTATTAACAGTATCAACAGCGTCTCTCAACGCCGTGCCGACCGCCTCGCCCACATCTTCAATGATGATCCGCCTGCCGTCAAATTTACCGTCTGTCAAGTCCATCATGCCGTGCGGATCCGCCGCCCGCTCCGTCTTTGGCCGCGTGAAGTAGAAGGCCGACGCGCACGGCGTCAGTATCTTCAAGACGATATCAATGTCCTTGTCTCTCATCATACCCAAGACAAACGAAAAACGCTTGTTTGGAAAACGTTTTTTCAACGCGCCGACAAGAGCTTCCGCGGCGTCGGGATTGTGGCCCACGTCAATCACTACTTGTTGATTTTGAACGTTGACAATTTGGAAACGTCCGGGCAATACCGCCGACTTCATCCCTTCATATACTACCTGATAATCAAAATCATCCACGCGCCCAAGAGCATTAAGCGCCAAGACGGCGTTCTGTACCTGATACTCCCCTATCATCGATAAATCGTACCTACGGCCGTCATGACAAAACGACACACCGTCGTCCAGACAGACGACGTCGGTCACTCCGGAAGCGCCGTTCGTTATATCCGCCGGCGAAAACACCGACTCCGAACCGAGTTCTACGCACTTATCAACGGCAAGTTTTTTTATCCGCCGATCATTTGGTTCCAACATGACAAGCGGCACCCCCGGCTTGACGATACCCAGCTTCTCCCCCGCTATCGCCTCAAGCGTGGAACCGAGGTACTCGCAGTGGTCAAGCGCCAGCTTCGTTATCACCGAGACTTTCGGCGTTATGATGTTCGTCGCGTCCAACCGTCCGCCCATACCCGTCTCAAAAATCGCGTACCGCACACCGGCGCGCTTGAATATCTCGAAGGCCATCAGCGTCGCGGCCTCAAAGAAGGTCAGGTCTAAGTCGTTGATGACCTTTTCCTGATCTTTGTAGACATCGAACCAAATATCCTCATTGATTTCTTGACCGTCTATCCTAAACCGTTCTTCAAAATTTGTGATGTGCGGGGAAGTGTATAGACCGGTTTTGTATCCGGCATGGCGGAGGACGGACTCTATGTAGGCGCATGTGGAGCCTTTGCCGTTTGTCCCGGCGACGTGTATAGATAAGTATGAATTTTGCGGATTATCGCAGAGAGAGGAGGCTTTGAACATGCGGTCTAAGTCGTACTTTATGCCTTTGTTGACATGGGAGAATAGGGTGGATTTTATTTGGGCGGGGGCTAAACACATAAAATCAAATCCTTTAAAATCTTTTAAAATCAAAGTCTTTAAAGTCTTTTAAAATCAAATGCTTTAAAAGCCAATTCTTTTTTAGACGGAAGGCTTCGCCTTCCATAGATAGTTCGGGGGCTAAACCCCCGAACTTCAGTCAAAATCAAAAGAAAAAAAGCTTTTTTTTGTGACTTTGACTTTGATTTTGATTGAAAATGCGGGGTTTAGCCCCGCATTTATCTATGAAGCCGAAGGCTTCGTCTAAAAAAGATTTAAAAGATACTACTACTTCGTAAGGATAATACGAGCGTCCAACAACGTCGCGCCCGTTCCTTCCAAACCTACTTTTAAAGGGTTGATGTCTATCTCCGCGATTTCCTCGAAATCCGTTACCAACTGGGAGATACGCTGTAAATTCTCCACCACGGCCTTGATGTCGCTCGGCTTCGCGCCGCGGGCGCCTTTGAGCATCTTGTAGACCTTGGTGCTCTGGATCATCGCCATCGCCTCGTCCGCCGTAAGCGGGGCCAGCTTCTGGCATACGTCCTTCAGAACCTCCACGTAGATGCCGCCCCAGCCGAACATCACCACGGGGCCGAACTGCGGGTCTTTGCTCATACCGATCAAGACCTCCTGCTCGTCCTTGCCGCCGATCATCTTCTCGAGCAGCACGCCGTCGATCTTCGCCCCGGGCTTCCTCTCCTTGACCGTTTTCATCATACTGTCAAACCCCTCCTCGACCTCGGCGCGGCTCTTGAGGCCTACCTTGACGCCGCCGGCGTCGGATTTGTGCAGGATGTCGGGGCTGGAAATCTTCATCACCACGGGGTAGCCCATCTTCTCCGTGATCGTCCCGGCCTCCTTGGCGTCCTTGGCCAGCTGCCCGGACGGGACGTTGAACCCGTAGGCGCGCATAGCCTCTTTGGCTTGGATCTCGCCGATCTCGTGAACGCCGCGTTTGCGGTAGTCGGCTATGATGTCGGCCACCACCTTCTTGTCGACTTTGAAATTATCGATTTTGCGGGCCGGACGCGCCTTGTAGCGGCTGTACTTCACCATCTCAAGCAACGCCTTGGCCGCCCGCTCCGGTACGCCGTACTGCGGTATCTTGTTGTCGCGCAGGATTTTAACGCCCTTTTGGATGCTGCCCGAACCCATGAAGCAGGCGAATATCGGCTTATCTTTGTACTTCTTGGAAAGCTCCACCATCTTGAGCGCCACATTGTCCGAGTCGGTCATCTTCTGCGGGGTGAGCACCACGATCAAGCTGTCGACCTCCTGGCTCTCGATCACTATGTCCATCGCCTTGCCGTACATCTCGCTCTTCGCGTCGCCCAGAACGTCCACGGGGTTGTGGGCGGAACCGGCGGGCGGGAGGGTTTCGAGCAGCTTCTTAGTCGTGGCGTCGTCAAAATGGGCGACCTTCAAGCCGGCCATCTCAATCGCGTCGGACATCATGATGCCGGGGCCGCCCGCGTTGGTCACCACCGCGACCCTGTCGCCCTTGGGCAGGGGCATGTAGGAGAAGGCCATAGCCACGTCGAAGAGGTGCTCTATGGACTCGGCGCGGATCACGCCCACCCTGTCGAAAGCGGCGGCGTATGTGGAGTCGGCGCCGGCCAAACTGCCCGTGTGAGAGGAGGCCGCCGCGGCGCCGGCGCTCGTCCGACCGGCCTTCAGAATGACTATCGGCTTCTCCTTGCTCGTCTCCTCAGCCTCGCGGATGAAGTCGCGCCCCTTGGTGATGTTCTCAAGGTAGGCGGTTATAACCTTGGTGTTCTTGTCGTTTTTCAGCCCCTGAAGACATTCCACCTCGTCGAGCGAGGCCTTGTTGCCTATGGAAGCGAGCACCGACCAACCGAGCTGCTCCCGCGCCGCGATGTCCTGCACCGCTGTAAGCAGCGCTCCGGACTGGGAGATAAGCGCGATACCGCCAGGCTCCCCCGCCGCCCCGCCGAAAGAGGCGTTGAGCTTGTGCCACGGGTTGAGCACCCCCAGACAGTTCGGCCCCACCATAGTGATCCCGTGCTGCCTCACGATATCAACCATCTCGTTTTGCAGCTTCTTGCCCTCCTCGCCCGTCTCGCCGAACCCGGCGGTGATGATGATGGCCGCCTTGGCGCCCTTCTGCCCCATCTCCTTGAGCACCGGGATCACAAGGTCGCGCTTGACCACGATGACGACGAGGTCGATCCCGCCCGGCACCTCGGTCAGCGACTTGTAGCACTTCTTGCCGAGAATCTCGGGCGCTTTCGGGTTTATCGGGTAGATTTGCCCCGAAAACCCGTCGTTAATAATGTTGTTGAGCACTTCGTAGCCCACCTTACCGGGCTCCGAGGACGCGCCGACGACGGCGACGGACGCAGGCATAAGCAGTTTTTCAAAACTCATAATACACCGTTCCTTTGGTTTTGGGTTTTATGGTTATGGTTCTCTTAATTCCTAATATGATAATAGTGTAATATAATATATGTGGATAGATAAAAGTCAAAGTCTTTGGGTTAATAGGTTTGCCGGGGTTAATCACGGGGATATGTCGAGAATGCGGCGGGGCGGATTTTACACCGCCCTCGCCGAGAAGCCGTTGCTTTTGAAAGTCAGCTACGGGGAAAGAACAAGGCGTATGCCTAAGAATTGATTACGGTCGTCCGCTCTGTAGGAGGAGGAGGCATATCTCCAAGAACAACCTTCCAAACTATAACCCCAACTGCAGCCCCGCGTTAAATGATTATTGGCGTAGTAACGGTCAGTGCCGCCCTTCCCATCAGGTTTGTCCACATAATCATCGCCTATCACGTCGCTCACCCACTCACTCACATTGCCGGTCATATCATATATCCCCAATTCATTCGGGGATTTTCCGCCTACCGGATGCGTTTTACCGTCGCTATTATCCCTAAACCACGCAACATCCCATATCGTATTGCTCCCGGCATAACTGTATCCGCCGCTGATCGACCCGCCGCGCGCCGCGTACTCCCACTCCGCCGACGTCGGCAAACGGTATTTCTTCCCGGTCTTACTGTTTAAACTGTCTATAAACACGTAGATCTCATTCAAACTGACATAGTAAATCGGATAATTATCCCCGAACCCATAAGTCGACGATACCACAAACTCGGGCAGACTGCCCATAACTGCCTTCCACTGCCCCTGCGTAACCTCATACTTGCCGATGGAAAAATCAGCCGTCGTCTTATCCCCCGCGACATAAACCATCTCGATCTCGGACGAAGAAGGCGCCGTCTCGAACACCGCCGTCACCGTCACCGCGGCCATCGGCATGATAAACCTGGTCGCGGCGCTGTTCGCGTCGGCGAAGATCACGCTGCTGTCCGTAGAAGTCCAATTCTTGAATTTCTTACCGTCCGGCGCAGTCCCCGCCGTTATACTGACTATGGTACCGCCGGTGTAATTACCGCTACCCGCAGCCCCCGCGCCCGCGCTCAAAACCGTGACCGCGTACGTCGCGGGCGGCGTTACGGTCTGCGGCTCAAACACCGCCGCCACCGCCACCGCGGACGCCGGCATCACAAACCTCGTCGTCGGGTTGTAAACGTTGGCGAAGATCACATTGCTGTCCGCGGAGATCCAATTCTTGAACTGCTGGCCCGCCGGCGCCGTCCCCGCCGTTATGACGACCGTCGTGCCCACCGCGTAATCATCGCTGGCGGTGGCGCCCGTACCCGCGCTCGAGACTATCACCGCGTATTTGCCGAAAGGCGCCTCGCGCAGCGTTACGTTCTGCTGAGCGTTCACCCCCGCTTTGGGGTTAAACACGTTCAAAGAGTCATAGTACCCCTCCGCCGAGACGGTTATAATCCAACCCTCATCAACCGCCGCCTGTTTCGCCAATCTTTCCGAGGATGAACGGCTTTCGCCCCCAAAGGCCACATGGATATCCAAGCTCCCCCCGATATGGGTCAGCCTGGAAGTGACGGCGCTGTTGTCCGTTCCCTTAACCGAAAGCAGATAAGCTCCCGAAGCGAGATTCGGGCGCGATACGCGGTCGGACACGCTTGATGCGGACAGTTTTTGGCGCAATATCCGCTTCCCGTTTATAGCGTACAGCGAAATTTCCGCGTTTTTGTACGATTGGACGGGCAGGTTCAGCGTAACCTTTCCGTTGCGATTGCTGATAATTGCTGAACGGTTCGCCTGTTTTTGCGCTCCGTACAGCACGCCGATCGTTTTTTGAAGCGGGATGCGTATAAAGGCTTCCGTACCGGCCTTCACCGATATTTGCACAGGCGCAACGGCGGCAGCCGCGTCGCTAACGTCAAGCTCCGCTTTGACGACGGCGTCCACGTTCACGACGATCGGCACGTACGCCGTGTCCGCTTGCGTACCCTGCGCAAACGCGCCCGACGTTAAAATCGATACCGCCAGCGTAACCGCCGCCAACAAAAGCGTCCGTCCCAGCCGGGTAAACAAGCTCATGGAAGCCTCCTTTATATGAGTTGATACGGATTTTTTCTATGGGAACCCGCAAAACGGCTCCATTACGCGTTGAACCGTTACCTAGTAATATAAGGCGTATGGTTTAGAATGTCAACAGCAAAGCCGTATAAATTCAGAAAAAGCGGTTCCAAACCCCGTTTGCGGCTAAAACGCCGTATAAATCCGCCCGCCTCGTCGACGCGGACTCGTTCCGCGATTCCTATGGTACTATGGGGTTTTGGGAGGCTCGGAAATATTTTTTGCGTCGCTATTGATTTTGAGATGTTTTTTGAGTATATTAGATAATGATTCTTCACCAGCGGAGGGTACGTCGTCCGGGGTAGTTTGCGCTCGTGTCCGGCGTACTTCTCCGCTTGGTGATTCTATCTGATCAAGTACCTCTATTTTTGTAAGATTGTGGTCGTAATACCGACATCCGTTGTTATCCTCCCGAACGGCATAACTGATCGCATACGGTATACCGTCAATTATAGCCTTACCCGCAAAGACGTGGGTGAGCAACCCGTATTTGTTTTTAGAAACGGTAGTAAGGTATATACCATCCTTGATTAAACTTGGTACAGCCTGAAGTAGCGCGGTTTTCTCAGGCCCAGCCTCGTGGTATGTCACACTTTTTACCGAAGCCTTATTGAAGACTATGTTGTCCCACCCCCTATCGCTGTTTTTGTAACTGCCAAGAACCCGCTTCGACCATAGCCACCAAACGAGCCTATTGACATAATCACCACCAGCACGCGGAATATTGCGCGCCTCCTCACTACTAACTTCCACCGGCACCAACGCGTCAAACCACCTACGCTTCTCGTTGTCCGCTACATCTGCCGTAGACGTCCCCGCTTTCTGCGGTTCGCACATAATAATCACCCCTATCCCCGAATTTTGACCTTGATTTTGACACCGATCTTGAAAATCCAAGATCTTACGGTACAACGAGAGAGGGGGAGAGAGCGGGCGGGTACGGCGATTCTACCCGAAAAGCGTTCCTGCGGGTAGAACACAACGAAAGCGGCAGTGATGAGGGGGCGCGCCAATATGGAGCGCCGTTTGCCCGGATATAACCGCAGGATTGGGCGGAATGCCCGTTATTACCAGTAAATATACATCATCCGGGCGGAAAAATCAAAAAAGGTTTAACGTTCTAAACACTTATCTCCCAAAGATTCTATTATTTCCACTTTGACCCGGCCATAATATATTTTATCCCCATGAGTTAGTGGGTTTTATCAGACGAATTAAACCAGTAAATTAAACCTGATTTAATGGCTTTAGCGAAAGGATTTTGTATGAAAGCTCCGACAATGAATACCCTTCTCACCATCGCGGCGGCGCTATCCTTGGCGCTTGCGGGGATTGGATGCGGCAAGGACGGCAAGCAGGACGCCGGCGGCGTCAAGGACGCTTCCGGCAGAGCGGCTATAGGGCCTAAATGGGCGAACGGCGCTTACGAGAAGGAGGAATTTGCCGACAGAACTTTGGCAATCCTCGACGGATCCACATTCGACGCCGTAGCCAGAGAGAAGGTCGGCGCCAAGTTCTACAAGTACTACGAGTCGCGCGGCAAGTGTATGGAGGCCATATTAGCCGGGGAGGCCGACGGGATGCTGGTTGAGGAACCGGTGGCCAGGAAGTTCGCGGCGCAGCACCCTGACTCCCTGATCGTGCTCTATCCGGCGGTCGACAAGGAGGACTACGCCAACATATTCTGCAAGAAGGACGCCGGCAAGATGCGCGACGAGTTCAACGCTTTCTTGAAGGCGGTCGGCGCCGACGGAACCTACAAGGACATGGTGTTGCGCTGGGTCGACACGCCCGACTCGCCGCCCATGCCGGAGATCAAGCTTTCGCCTACGAAGAAGAAGCTGGTCTTCGCAACCTCCGATTCCGACCTGCCATTCTCTTTCAATGACGGATCCGGCGCCATCGTGGGCTTCGACATAGAGATGGCCTTGCGCTTCGCCCAGGCCAACGGATACGGCCTGGAGGTCAAGACGATGGCCTTCCCGGATATCATCCCGTCCGTCTCGGCAGGCTCTATAGACTTCGCGGCCAACCTGATAGCCATAACCGACGAGCGGAAAACCAAGGTGGACTTCTCGGAACCGGTGTACTTCGGCGGTACGGTAATGCTAGCCCGAAGGTAGGGGCGGCGGTCTGACGCCGGCCGCGGTACGCGCAAAAAAAAGCGCCCCCCGTACGGAGGGCGCAAACTTTTTATAGTATCAATATCTAAACGCCGCCGCCACGCGTCAGATCACGGTATCAATAATTTTAGACGCCAGCGCTTCGGCGAACGCTTCTGTGTTGTAGTAACCGTTCGACACCCTGACTTTCGCTTCTTCCACCTTTTCCATCCGCACGTCAGGCTGCGCTTTGACCATGGACGACAGCGCCTTCACCTCGCTCTGAACGTCGCGCCGCCCCCTGCCGTCCGTGGAGAGGTCGGAACGGTCGGTTTGACCCGAACGTTCGGCGCCGCCCTCTTTCGCGGCAGGCTGCTCGCTCTTGGCACGGCGCGAACCGTCCACCTTGCGCAACTCGCCCTGCATAGTCTGCGACTGTGATATGTTGCTGATTAACATGATCAGTCGGCTCCTTTCAATCCTGTATTAACTATATCGGTACTTTCTCGTCTGACTTTAGAAATTACTGATATATCAACTAAAATAGTTTTTGCGCCGAAGAGAGTCAAAGTCTTTTATTTTATTTTTTTAAGAGTTTTTTTAACAATCTGACTCTGATACGTGACGATTTTGGGGACAAAACGAACGGGGACGCGCTCCGGTTCCTTCGCAGGGGAGGCGTTACGGTTACTCAAACAGCGTCTTGATTTTCGACCAATTGGTCTTCTTCGTCGCCCGCTGTACGGAGGTCTGCTTGCTCAGCGCCGGCTTCTGCGCGGGGGCGGAGACCGCCTGCGCCGCAGAGCTGTCCGCCTTGGCGCCTACCCCCTGATTGGCGTAAGCCCCTACGGAGAGGAGCGCTACGCACGCCGCAACCGCGATAAACTTGCTTGTTTTCATTGGCCACCCTGACCGGTTTATTGTGTATGGCACGGGCATAGCCCATAGCGCCTTTTAATAAATATATAACATCTCCATCTCAAAATCAAGTTTTTTTTTATTTTTTTTTAATTTAAACCCAAACGCCCTCGGAAGCTTTGCTCCGGGAATGTATATTTTACGTACTATGATAACTATGGGCATAGAATCTTCCTGCGACGAGACCTCCGTCGCCATCCTCCGGGACGGCCGCGTCTTGTCGTCGCTCACCCACTCCCAGGCGGAGCACGCGGTCTACGGCGGGGTGGTGCCGGAGGTGGCCTCGCGGGCGCACTTGGAGAGGATCGACGGGCTGACAAGGGCGGCTATGGAACAGGGCGGGGTCGCCCCCAAGGACATAGACCTCATAGCGGTGACCGACAGCCCCGGACTGGCCGGAGCGCTCTTGGTGGGCGTGAGCTTCGCCCTGGGGATGCACACCGCCCACGGCATACCGATAACGGGGGTCAACCACCTCGAGGGGCATATATGCTCTCTGTTCATCAAACAGGACGGCGGCGGTACGCCGGACGGCATTAATACACCGAAAAGCGATATTGACGTCCCCGCGCCCTTTATAGTCCTTCTGGCCTCCGGCGGGCACACGGCCATCTACAAATACGCCTCTTTCGGCGACTGCGAACTCTTGGGCCGCACCGTGGACGACGCCGCCGGGGAGGCGTTCGACAAGGTCGGGAAGCTTTTGGGTTTCCCCTACCCCGCCGGGCGCGCCATAGAATCGGAAGCGGCAAAAGCCGCAAACCAGGGTCATTCCGACATAACGTTCCCCATCGCCCGCTTCTCCTCCCCGGATAAACGCCACTGCTTCAGTTTCTCCGGACTAAAGACCGCCGTAAAAAATTTCATATCCAGCAGCGGCGAACATTATATTAATGATAACCGCCCCGCGCTCTGCGCCGCTTTCCAGCAAGCGGTCGTCAAATCGCTGGTCTTAAACGTAGAGGCGGCGGCGGCGGAATACGGGATAAAAACGGTCGCGATAGCCGGCGGGGTGGCCTGCAACGGCTACCTAAGGAGCGTAATGCGGAGACGTTTTGGCGGCGGCAACGTCGTCTGCCCCCCGCCCCATCTATGCACCGACAACGGCGCCATGATAGCGATGGCGGGGCAGCTGATGCGTCAAAACAACCGCCTGCGCTTCCCCGTAATGGACCCTGGGCGTGGGATTTGACACTGTTTTTAACATTAAGAAGAGGAGTCCGCCGACCATGTTATTAATGATATTCCTTATGCTATCCGCCGCGATACTGGCCTTTTTCGTCATGATCTGTCTCACGCTCTTCAGAATCGAGAGGGTCGTAAAAATCTCGCAGATGGTCGCGGAAAGGGCTATCCTCAGGAGTTACGGCAAGAAGTGAAGCTAAAATCAAAATAATCCTTGCTTTCCGCCCGCGCATTAAATATATTATAGTTATAATGGGAGGCGGCCCTATCCGAACCGTAACCGTAACTTGTTACTTAAACTCTAACCCTATCGCCTAAGCCCTATAGAGATTGAGCGAACCCGCATGGAAGAACTCTTGAAATTTCTTTGGGCAGTCAATTTTCTTTTTTTCTCTCTTATCCTTATCTTCCTTTGGAGTAAGGTCGTCATCGTGAATAAGAGGCTTAAGGCAGTTAAAAGACTGCTCGCCATAGGGGAGGAGATCTACCGAGAGGACAAGAGGCTTGGGGAAAAGAAGAAGAAGAAAGGGTAGGGCCGCCGGGGGAAGCGTGCGCGCGGGGACAGCCTACGGGATGCGCGGGCGCGGTTTTGGGGTGTTGCTGGTTCTGTGGTGATATGTGCGCTTATGGCCTAAAAAAGGAGGATCGGCCCGTTTGCAGCGCTTGGGCGGCGCGATAAAGTCTTTATTTTGAATTACCGCACAACATCACAATGAAGCATCAACGGGAAACCCCGCAAAGAAACAAAAAAATCAAACGCTGCGGGCGTTACGGCGCCGGGGGGATTCCCGGCGCGCCGACGGGCGCCGACGCAGTCAATCAAGGCCGTATAGGCGAATACTTTCAGATTTGAGGGAGATGTTATAAAATGAGCAATGGGCATATACTTGCCGCTGCTATGCAATCAGCAACAAACACTGTTATAAAAGTTGTGCAATCAGCGGCGGACGGTGTTACGAAAGTTGCGCGATCAGCGGCGGACAGTCTGGACACTGCTATGCAAGTTGCGCAATCGGTGGACCAATCGTTGGAGTTCTTACAGGGCAGTTTGCCGTGGATTTTAGCTTTGGTCGCTTCGGCCGCGGTGATGCAGGTTGTTACTATAGTTGTCCTTTTAACAGGCAGGCGGGGCGGCCGCGGCCACCGCTACGGGCACGATAAGCGCCCCGGCGCTCAGCCTAACGCGGAGGGCAGGCACGACAAGGGTCAGGGCGGCGCTCCGCGGCGCCCGGACGGCGGCGGCGCCGGCGGTCAGAGGAAACAAGGCGACAGCAGCAAAGGCGGCGGTCAACGGCAGGGCGGTCAGCAGGGAGGGCGGCCGCAGCAGGAGCGCGGCGGCAGGCCGAACCAAACGTCGATAGACCCCATGGAGATGTCGCTGCGCGACATTAACCAACGGCTGAAGAATGCCGAGCGGGAGCAGGACAGCGCCCGCAAGAGCATGAGGGACGGCGACGGCGGGGATGGCGATGGACGGAATAAAGACGGCCGGCCTCAGCAGCGCGGCGGCCGGGACAACCGAGACGGTCGCGGCGGCAACAGGGACGACAGAGGGCCGCGCCGCGACTCCAACCGCGACAACCGCGGGGGGGGCGGCAGGCCGGAGCGGCAGGATAGGGGCGACGGATCGAGGCAATCGCAGGAACACGGACGGTTCCGGCAAAACGAACAGGGGGCGGAAACGGCGGAGAGGGTTCAAGCGCCGGAGATCATCCCCAACGATATGGGCGTCCCGGAGGATCAGTTGCAGCACGGCCGCAGGTTCACGGCAAAACGCCGGACGTTGCCGGACGGAGCCGGAGCCTCCTCGGAGGAGGCGGGCCAGCAGCAGTACCAGCCCGCACCGGAGAGCGCTCCGACGCCGGCGGACGGTTCGGATTCGTTTGGCGGGCATGAGCAGGGCGGCGCCGAAGATATTCAATTCGGCAGATAGCGGAAAGCATGGGCGGCCATCCCCGGCCGCCCGTATTTTATTTCTTTTTTTCTTGCAATTCCACCCGAAATGTGTTATACTATATAATATAGCGGATGGGTCGTACTTTTGAGACGGAGACCTCCCCTGTATGGAAAAAAAAGATGACTTCGGCGTAAACGCCGACCGAGACGCGGACCGCGCCGGCGCCGATATTTGTTCGGATATCAGCGCCGGCGTCCCTTCCGCCGCGACCTCGGTTTATACCCACGAGTTATTTACGGGCGATCCTTTCGCCGAGATAGCGCACTTACACGCAAAAAACCTCCAGCTGCAAGAGTACGTCGACAGGATTTTCGGCATTTCGTCCGCAATCATCTATATATTAGACGCCAACGGCCGCTTCATCTTTGTGAACCGCGCCGTAGAGAACATACTCAACTTCTCCACGGAGGAGATGATCGGCAAGCACTTTTCTTTCATCCTGCCGCCCGAGGAGTACGAGCGCGTTAGCCGCGAGGTGGTATTGCCGCGGATCGCGGGTTTGGCGACCGGGACGGAGAGGGCGCCCAAGCTCTTCGACGAGCGGCGCAGAGGCGCGCGGCGCACCCAGAACATGGAGGTCAGGCTGATGACGCGGCGCCCCGGCGACTTCCGCGTTATGGTCGGCGACGTAACCGGTATCGTTGACGTGGAGGGCGCCTACTGCATCCACGACGATTGTTCCGACGCCACGTCGTCAAACGGCAAACACGAGGTTTTTCTGGGCAGCCAAGGGGTGATATTCGACATAACAAAGTACAAACGCGCCGAACTTGAGCGCTTGGAACTGCAAAAACGTCTCTTCCAAATACAAAAGATGGACGCCGTGGGCAAGCTGTCCGGACGGGTGGCGCACGACCTAAACAACAAGCTCGGCAGCATAATCGGCACGGTAGAGGTCATAAAACAGTGCGTGGACACCTCCGGCGACGCTCGCCTTTCGACCTATTTAGACACCATCCTCGCGGCCTCCAAACACGCCGCCGAACTCTCACGCAAACTCTCCGATTTCAGCCGCAGGGGGGAAAGCCCCTTCGAGGAGATCGACTTACACAAAGTGATCGGAGGCGTTATGAGCTTCGTGGAGTCCATAGCCAGCCCCAACGTCAGCGTGCACAAGATACTATTGGCCAAAAAGGCGATGATCATAGGCTCCGAAACGATGCTCCAGAACGCCATGCTGAACCTTGTGATAAACTCGTTCGAAGCAATGAGGCAGGGCGGCGGCGTGCTAACCATAGAGACGAGCGACGTAACCGTGGACGCGCCGCAGACGCTGGCCTTAAACTCGTCGCTGAAACCTGGCTCGTATCTGCTGCTCTCCGTGGAGGATACCGGCGAGGGCATGAGCGACGAAGTCAAAAAGAGGCTCTTCGAACCGTTTTTCACTACAAACAACGAAAAAGGCGTCGGCCTGGGACTGGTCAGCTTCAGGGAGTGCATACGCAACCACGGCGGTGTGATCGACTTGCGCAGCGAAATCGGCAACGGGTCGAGGTTCGACGTCTATTTTCCGCATAGAACGGAGTAATGTAGAGCCGCGTTCCGGGTTTTGCTTGGATTTTACACGGACCAAACACACTTTTTTCAAAAATAATTGACCCCATAACCCCGTATACATTAAAGAGTTACGACAATCTACAAAATATCGTATCATTTTTCTATTGACATACAAGCCTTTGTGTGGTATCTTTATATATGGGGGAGATCTAAAAAGTCGTTTTCATTGTCAAACTTTCCAAGGAGCGGCAAATGCGATTTTTAAAGGTTTCTTGCGCCGATTGTGAGCACTGCTCGGATTGTTCCAAGCAGACGCGTATGTATGTGAACTATTGCGGCGGTGATTACGGCCGCATAATGGACAGGATTCGCAGCGCTCGGAGCGAGTGCGCTAGACGTAGGGGTCCCACGTTGATTATCAGGGATGTTGTAGGGGCTCCGGTGGAGGCCGCCGTAGGGGCCGCTTGACCGAGGCGGGTTTAAAACCCGCCTCGGCTTTTTATGTTTAAGATTTTTGGCTTTTTATCCCTAGCGTAATATATATTGATTGTATGGTACAGTCACGACTTTTCCGCATTATTCGTCTTCCGCTTTGCGTGGTCTGCGTCCTTTTGGCCGCCGCCGGGTGCGCGTCGTCCGTTAAGAAGGTTTCTTTCGTCGCCGCCCCGGCCGTGGTTACGCCCCTTGCCGAGGAAACGTCCGCCGCGGCGGAGGAGTTTGACCCGACCGAGCCTGAGGCCGCGGTGAAAGATTCGGCGGTTATAATAGACACCACCGACATCGACGAACTTCTGCGCCTTGCGCGCCAAGCCTGCGAGGACAGCGCGTATACAGCCGCCGATTCTATATTAAGGAAAGCCTCGGCGTTCCTAATGCAGAACAGCGAGCTGCCCGACAGCGCCGGCGAGTGGTTCCCGTTGCAAGAGTACATTGCCGACATAATATCCATGTACGCGGAACTCTTCCCCGCCGGTTTCGAAGCGCCGGAGGAGATATCCTCCATGATTTTCAGCCGCCACCTCCTGGAGTCGCTCCTCGACTCGATCAAGGTGTCGTCCCAGGACAGCGTCTTCCTGGCCCGGCTCTCAAACAAGCGCGGCGTTACCTACGATATCCCCGTCGTGTGGAACGACCGCGTCAGGCGCGCGCTGCTCTTCTACATCCGAACGCGCAAGGGCATCTTTGACCGCTGGCTCTACCGCGCCGGCCACTACATGCCGGTTATGAAGCAGATGTTCGCCGACTCTGGGCTGCCCCGCGACCTCGCCCACCTGCCGATCATAGAGAGCGGATTCAACCCGCACGCCTACTCCCGGGCGCACGCCGCCGGGATATGGCAATTCATCCCCTCCACGGGCAAGATGTACGGACTGCGGCAGAACTACTGGATCGACGAGCGGCGCGACCCCATAAAATCGACCGGGGCGGCGATACGCTACCTCGGCAAACTCTACGGCGATTTCAACAACTGGCACATAGCGCTGGCCTCCTACAACTGCGGCGAGAACGGCATGGCGAGGTCGATAAACAAAGCCGGCGGCGTGAACGACTATTGGGCGCTGTCGCTGCCCAAGGAGACCATGAACTACGTCCCGCTCTTCCTCGCCGCCATGGTCATAGCCAAGAACCCGGACGTCTTCGATTTCGAGTTCCCGGACGGCGGCGTCTTCGATCCCGACACGGCCTTCGTGAGCGACTGTATAGAGATGAAGACAATCGCGGACGGGATCGGCGTAACGCTGGACACCCTGACCGTAATGAATCCGCACATCCTGCACTGGTGCACGCCGCCGGACATGCGGGACGTGCGCATATACCTGCCCAAGGGGTACGCCGGCAAATTCAAGGAGTTTTACGACAGCCTGCCCGACGAGAAGAAGACAAAGTTCTACCGTTACACGGTTAAGAGCGGCGACAACTTGCTGCAGATAGCGCGAAACTTCAGGGTATCGGTAGACGCGCTGCGCAATATAAACAAGATGAAAACGAACTCCATAGCGGTCGGCAAGTACGTAATAATCCCTATACCGGTAAACGACTCGGTGCCCGCCTACCTTGCCTCGCACCTAAACGTCGTAGAGAGGGAGCGGCCCGGACGCGCCGGGCGGTACGGGCGGCGGGGAGGTTCGGGACAAAGCGGATCGCAAAAACAGAGCGGCGGCGTAACATCGCGTTCGGGCAAGAAGATCACCTACAAGGTACGCACCGGCGAAACGCTGTACTCTATATCAAACACCTTCAACGTGGCGGTGAAAGACCTATTGGCGTGGAACTACTTGGCAAGCCCGCGAAGCCTGAAAGCCGAACAGACTTTGGTCATATACCAGAACAGCGGCTCCGCGCAATCGGAACCCGACGCCCCCCCGGCCGCCCCAAAAAGCGCCCCGGCGCAGGTACAAACAACCCAAGCCGCCGCAACGCCGACCCAGCACGTAAGAGGCAACGCGACGCTGCACTCCGGCAAGCGCCTGGTGAGGCAGGGCGAAACGTTATATGGAATATCGCAGGAATTGGGAGTACCGGTAGGAGAGCTGGCACTGATCAACGGACTAAACCCAAGACGTCCGCAACTGTTCCCGGGCGACGTGCTGGTCTATACCCCAAACTCCGGGCAACCGGCGCCAAACGCGGGCGGAACAACCGTTCCGCAAACAACGGCGCAACCATCCGCATCAATAAAAACATCCGTATCAACACCGGGATCAGGGCAAGTAGTAACGTACACAGTGAAGATCGGCGACAACCTATGGCGGATAGCGCTGAACTTCGGCGTGACTGTGGATTCTATCCGAGAGAGCAATAACCTGACGCCGAGTTCAAAGATTATGCCCGGGGATATATTAAGGATCGTGAAGTAATGTCTTGTTTTAAATATTTTGAACCCTAACAACCAATAACCAACAATAGTAAGGATTTTACGTGAACTCATCAACCCACAAATGGATAGTGACCGCCATCTTCTCCGCCACAATCTTTTTAGCCGCCATCATCCTCGTGGTTTCGCTGACAACGGGCGGCGCTTCCGATCCGGGCGGCGGTTTGCGTTTCGGCAAGCGGCTGGCTGTGGTGCGTCTTGAGGGCGAGATATTTGACGCCGCTTGGCACGCGGACTTATTACGCGGATACAGAACCAGCGGCAACGTGGCCGGCGTGCTTTTGCGGGTTGACTCTCCCGGCGGGGCGGTCGCTCCGTCGCAGGAGCTTTACAGCGAGGTGGCGGCCTACATGGCTGACGGCAAGCCGCTCGTCGTCAGCATGGGCAACGTGGCGGCGTCGGGCGGTTACTACGTAAGCGCTCCGGCGTACAAAATATTCGCCTCGCCGGGCACCCTGACGGGGAGCATCGGCGTGATCTTTTCCATGCCGATGTACCAGGAGCTGGCCAAGAAGGTTGGGGTTGATTTCCGCACTATGAAGGCCGGGGATATGAAGGACGCCGGAAGCCCGTTCCGCCAGATGACGGATAAGGAGACGAAGTACTTTCAGGCGCTTTTGGACGACGTTCACGAGCAATTCATAAAAGATGTGGCGGCGGGCCGCGATATTGACACGGGGAAGGTGAGGGCGCTGGCCGACGGGCGCGTGCTTACCGGGAGGCAGGCGGTTGAGAGCGGTCTGGTCGACACGCTCGGCGGCTTCGCGGAGGCGCTTCGCTACTTGGGGGAGATATGCGGCGTGCCGGAGTCCTCTAAGCCGATAGAGAAGCGGCCGAGTGTGGGATGGCGCGAGTTTTTGTTCGAATCGGCGCAGAAGAGCGTTCCGGGTCTCGGCGCGTTGTCGCGGCGGGCGGGGCTTTACTACCTGCTTGATATGTAAACAGATTCCTCAAAAAATTTGCTTTTTCGGCGGGAAAATACAATATTTATTATCGCCGTACTTTATCACTGTAACCATAAAATAACCTAACCGGGAGGTAACGATGTCGATGGACGCTCTTTTGAAAGAGGTTGAGTCGCTCAAGGGCGAGTACGAGAAGTTTGAACGCGGGAACAAGGCGGCGGGGACACGCGCCCGCAAATGCCTGCAGGAGATAAAGAGGATCGCGCAGGAGATGCGCACAAAGATCCAGGAGGCCAAAAACACGGAGACGGCGGCATAAAGATGAGCGAAAAAACGGGCCGTCTGATGCTTGAGGTGCGCGGACTGAACAAGCGGTTCGGGCAGGTGCGCGCCGTGAGCGACCTAAGTTTCGAGGTACGCAGGGGAGAGGTCTTCGGCTTCTTGGGGCCGAACGGCGCCGGGAAGAGCACGACCATGCGCATAATCACGTGCTTCATCCCGCCCACGTCCGGATCGGTGTTCGTGGACGGGCTGAGCACGGCGAACCAAGACCTTGCCGTGCGCGCCAAAATCGGGTACCTGCCGGAAAGCACGCCCCTATACGGCGACATGACCGTCAAGGAGTACCTGGCCTTTGCGGGGCAAATCAGGGGACTTAAGGGGGCGAAGCTCAAGTCGCGGACGGACGAGATGTTTTCCGTGTGCGCTATCACTAATATGGCAAACCGGCAGATCGGCAAGCTCTCCAAGGGGTATAGGCAGCGCGTCGGGCTGGCGCAGGCGATGTTGCACGACCCGGATTTACTGATCTTGGACGAGCCTATGTCCGGGCTAGACCCAAACCAAATCATAGAGATCCGCAACCTCATAAAGAAATTCGGCGAGGAAAAGACCGTCATCTACTGCTCGCACATCCTCTCCGAAGTCTCGGCGACCTGCGACCGGATACTCATAATCAAGGACGGGCGCGTCGTGGTCACGGGGACGCCGGACGATCTGACCTCGGGGCACAAGGGAGGCTCGCGGTACACAGTGAGGGTCAAGGGCGATGTGGCGTCGGTGTACAAGTGCCTTCAGTCTGTGGCCGGGGTGTCATGCGTCGATACGGAGATTATAGCGCCGGAAGGGTGGGTTTGCGCCCGCGTAAGCACGGAGGGCAAGACGGACATCGGCGAGGGTATATTCAAACGCATAGCGGACAGCGGGCTTAGCCTGTCGGAGCTTAGGCGCGACCAGACCAGCCTGGAGGAGGTATTTACGGAATTGACAGGGGGTAACAGATGAATATAGTCGCGGCCGTCTTTAAAAAGGAGTTCACCTCCTACTTCATATCGCCGATCGCCTACGTCTTTATCGTCGTGTTTCTGATCGGCACGAACTTTATGTACTTTCAGCCGTTTTTCCTGTACAATCAGGCGGATATGCGCAACTACTTCGGCCTATTGCCGTGGGTCTTCCTATTCTTCGTTCCGGCGATAACCATGCGCGGGTGGGCGGAGGAGAAGAAGAGCAAGACGGTGGAGCTGCTGCTCACGTGGCCGGTAAGCGACGCGCAGGTAGTTTTGGGGAAATTTTTCGCTTCGCTGGCGTTTCTGGCGGTGACCGTGGCGCTCTCCGTCACCATTCCCATAACGCTGTTCATGATAGGCGACCCCGATCCCGGCCCGATAATCGGCGGTTACGCCGGGGCGCTGCTCATGGGGGCGGCGTACTTGGCCATAGGTCTGTGGGTATCGTCGCACACGGAAAACCAAATAGTCGCGTTCATTTTGGCGTGGGTGGCTATGTTCGCGCTTATGATCATAGGCCATCCGGTGGTCACTATGAAGATATCCGCGTGGCTGGTGCCGCTCTTTTCGTTTTTGGGGCTGTTCACGCACTTTGAGAGCATAGAACGCGGTGTGATCGATACCAGAGACGTCATCTATTACTTATCGGTGGCGGGGGTGTTCTTGTTCCTAAACGCGCAATCTTTGGGAGGCAGGAAATCGGAATAATGAAGACGCAAAAGATAAAATCGAAGGCGGAGACGGCGTTGGTGACCTGCGCGGTAATTGTTGCGGTTGCGTTGGCCAACTACATTTCCGGCAAGTTCTTTTTCAGGATGGACCTGACCGAGAACCGGCAGTACACGGTCTCCGACGTGACGAAGCGGATTCTCAAGGGGTTGGACGACATAGTCACGATCAAGGTTTTCTTCTCGAAGGATCTGCCGCCGGAGAGGCAGCTAACGGTCAACATGACACGCGACCTCTTGAGCGAGTACAAGAGCATTGCCGGCGGCAAGCTGCGCGTGACGTGGGAGGATCCGGCGGACAACGAAGATACCCGCCGCATGGCCGCAAGCTTGGGCGTCCCCGAAATCCAGCTGCAGATATTTAAGCGCGACAAGGCGGAGATTATCAGGGGTTTCATGGGCATCGGGATAACATACGCCGACAATAAGGAAGCGATCCCCGTCGTTGAGAACCTCGCGGAACTCGAGTACGACATAACGCAGGCTATAATCCGGGTAAAGCGTTCCTCCGTTCCCAAGATCGGCGTGCTCAAGTCGCAGTCCGCCGACTTTGTCCCGCCGGAGATCGGCGCTCGTATGAACATGGGGGACGATAGGACGGAGAGGCGGTTCGCCCCGATATTCGAGAATTTCAAACGCGACTACGAAGTCGTCGCCGTCGATTTGTCGGAGGGGAAACCGATAGACAAGGACATCCGCACCCTCATCATTCCCGGCGGCGACCGCTACACAGACCGCGCGCTCTTTGAGATCGACCAATACTTCATGAACGGCGGTAACCTGATCGCGCTTGTCAACGCGGTGAATGTCACCTTCCAGTACGGCGTACAGGGCAGCGTTCAAGAGACGAAATTGATGGATCTTTTGGAGTACTACGGCGTGCGCGTCGAGCGTAACTTGATCATGGACGCCTCATGCGGGTTTGTGCAGGTGCAGGTGCCTAGGAGCATGGGGCCGTTCACGGTAAACGTACTTGAGCAATTCCGCTACCCCTACTTCGTGCGAATCACTAAGGGCGGTTTTGCCGACGACATCCCTATGGTCTCGTCGCAATCGGAGTTGACGCTCGTATGGGCAAGCTCGCTTACGCCGGCGCCGGACACATCAGGCAGGCACAAGACCAAGGCCGTAACGTTGGTCTCCTCCTCCGAGCAGAGCTGGGAGGTAAGGGGGAACTTCGACTTGTCGCCCAAGGCAGATTCGGATTACGCGTTTCCCTCCAAGGAAGCTATGAGGCATCACGCTATGGCAATGCACCTGAGCGGCGCGTTTGCGAGTTACTTTGACGGGAAGCCGGTCCCGCCGGTAAAGGAAAAGTCAGCGGATGAAGATGGAGACGCAATAAGCAAGATAAACTTGGCCGGCGACGACAGGGACCGCGCCGTCACCCCGTCAAACAAGAACGGGAATTTGGTTGTAATAGGCGACGCGAACTTCATCAACGCGCAAAACGCGGCGCCGCCTAACGTGACGTTCTTGCTAAATCTGGTAGACTGGTTCTCATTGGACGAAAATCTAATATCGGTGCGCTCCAGGACATTAAAAGACAAGACCATAGATCCTAACACATTGGGAGCGGGTTCGGCGAAGCCGGGGATAATACGGGCGATAAATTTGCTGTTGATGCCTATTGCGGTAATAATAGTAGGCGTGATAATATCATTGAGGAGAAGGGAAAAAACCGGGTCGACGGCGGTAGAAGGATCAACCGATAGGAGTTCGAACGAATGAAAATTAACAAAAAAGTAACCTTAGCGCTGGGCGCTATAGCGATAGCCGCGGCCATATTCATCATATCCGAGAAGATGGCCTCCATACGCCCGCCGGAGCACCGCGCCCGGTTCTTCCCGACCTTGGAGGAGCGGCGCATAAACGGCATAACGGTAAACGACGGCAACGGCAATGTGGTGCGGCTCAATAAACTTGAAGAAGGCGCGTGGACGGTGGACGGCGGCGACACCTCATTCTATCCCGCCGACAGCGGGCTTGTCCAAATCGCTTTGGAAAAAATCGTAACGCTCAAAAAGGGCGAACCGGTCTCCGTCAATCCGGACAAACAAGCGGCTTTTGAGGTCAGCGACACCGGCAAGTCGTACGTGAAGGTCTACGCAGGCAAAGCTGAGACTGTCGGCGTTTTGATCGTGGGCAAGAGCGGGCCGGACTGGAACAGCAACTACGCGCGTTTGGCCGGGAGCGACACGGTCTATCTCATTTCCGGCGGGATAAGGCAGTCGCTCTTTTTCGATATTGAACGGTGGCGAAAGAAGGAGGTCGTTACGCCTGACAGTAGCGGCGACAGCGCGTCCGCGAACGCGGGGGAATAACATAAGGTCGCTTCGCAACGATAAACACGGCGCGAGCGAAGTTAAGCGACTTGTTTATCGAAAGCGTTGTAAATTTATAAATCGGTATTTAAATAATAGGCCAATGTAATGCTGAAAAAAATATTGGATTTTTATAATAGGCTTTTTCAGGCCCCCGACAATTTGTTCAAATGCGATACATTTTACGGCGAGCTGAACTATGAGTGCAGCAAGCTCTCCTTTATGTTTTTTCTCTCCGCCATCGCGTGGTTGACCTACATACCGCTGGACGCTAAGTTGCACGTCCACTACCCCATAATGATACTGACGCTTAGGTTGGGTCTCACACTGTTGAGTTTGTCTTGCATAGCGCTTACGTTTACGAAATTCTTCAAGGAACGCCCACTCATTTTGCTAATGGCGCTCGTCGCGTATCTAAACATTGTGACGGCCATCATTACCGCCACGGCGGACGTAAGCGTCATCACTCCGTATATGGGCGGATTTATATTCGTGCAGATGATCCCCGTGTTTGCCCCGTTTCCGCTTGTATACAAGTTCTTCATCGCGTTCTTCTCCGTGGTACTCCTTTTCGTATTGGGGAGCGTTAGGGGCATAAATTTTTTCGAGCCTCCGGTCTCCTACGCCACAAACGACACGATAGGCACGCTTGTAATGACAATGATCCTCTCCTACGCGCAAAACACGCTGCGTTACAACACGTGGCGGCAGCAGATAACGCTGAAATTCTTGGTAGAGCAGGATCAGGAACGCATAGAGACCATATCGAATCTGGCAAACAAGGCGGAGGCGGCCTCTAAATCCAAGAGTGATTTTTTGGCAAGGATGAGCCACGAAATACGCACGCCAATGAACGCCGTCATCGGCATCTCGGAACTCGCAATGCGTGAGAAGGAGGTGCCGCAAAGCACCTACAACCTATTGGTGACCATCAGGCAGGCCGGGCTGAACCTGCTCTCCATCATCAACGACATTCTCGATTTTTCGAAGATCGAGAGCGGCATGATGAAGATCGTTCCGGCCAACTACCACTTTCCGTCGCTCATAAAGGACGTCGTCAATATCATCGGCATAAAGACATCCAACTCGATGCTCGATTTTCAAGTGAGCGTGGACAGACAGATTCCGGACACGCTCTTCGGGGACGAGGTCAGGATCCGCCAGATATTCCTGAACGTTCTGAGCAACGCCGTCAAGTACACCACGGAGGGCTTCGTCGCGCTCACCGTTACGGGCAAGCAGACGGACGAGAATACCGTCATCATCACCATCGAGGTCGCCGACAGCGGCAGGGGGATAGCGAAAGAGGATATGGGCATACTCTTTGACGACTTCGTGCAGTTGGACGTCGCCAAGAACAAGGGGATTGAGGGAACGGGCTTGGGCCTTGCCATCACCTACAGATTGGTGAAGGCGATGAACGGCAACATATCCGTCCAATCCGAGTACGGCAAAGGCAGCGTCTTCACGGTAACGCTGCCGCAGGGGATAAGCGTCCGGGAGAGCTTTGTGACCGAGACCGCGGTCAAGGCCTTCATAGCACCCACAGCTCGTGTGCTGATCGTAGACGATGTCAGGACAAACATACAAGTCGCGCAAGGGTTACTCTCGTTCTACGAAATGGCGATTGACACCTGCCTTAGCGGTCAGGAGGCCATAGAGGCCGTGAAGGGGTGTAACTACGACCTGGTTTTCATGGATCACATGATGCCGGAGATGGACGGCGTGGAGGCGACGAGGCGCATACGGGAGCTTCCCGCCGGACGAAACCTGCCCATCATAGCGTTAACCGCCAACGCCGTTTCGGGTATGCGCGAGATGTTTCTTCAAAACGGTTTTGACGACTTCATCTCCAAGCCCATAGACACCGCAAAGCTGAACGCCGTATTGGAGAGGTGGCTGCCCAAAGATAAGCAGGTAGAAGCCGCGCTTGAGGACGACGGCGGGGATGCCGCGCCGGATATCAGACACGACCGCGCAACCTTTTCCCTGCGCGGCGTGGACACGGACATGGGCTTATCAAGGGCTGGCGGATCGCAAGAAAACTACCTGCAGACCCTATCGATATTCCGCGGCGACGCGGCGACAAAAGCCGGCGAGATGAGGGGCGCTCTGAAAAACGGCGACATATCCTCATTCACACTGTACGCCCACGCGCTCAAGAGCGCCTCCGCGAACGTCGGGGCGCTGGAGATTTCGGAGCGGGCCAAGACGTTGGAAGAGGCCGGCAAGAGCCGCGACACCGGCTTTATCAACGCAAACACCGACGGCTTCCTCGCCGATTTGGAGGCGCTCATCGAGGACATAAACCTCATAATCGCCGTGAACAGAAAGGCGGCGGCGCAAACACCGAGCGACTTGGGCGCGCTGAAGGCCGTTCTAACGGCGCTGAAAGCCGCCCTCGTCTCCGTAGACATAGAGGAGATCGACAAAAACGCACTTGAACTGCAGAATTTCTCGCACACGGAGGGAGCCGAAAGCGCCGTGGAAGCCATACTGAGAATGGTGCTCATCGGCAATTTTGACGAGGCCGAGGTACGGATAGACAGCCTGTTGAAAGAACCTTTTTTGACCGGGGTTGAGTAGAATTGACTTTTTTGTGCGTAGGATTTATATTAATAGGGTGGGTGGTACGGAAAAACACAACTATCATAGTCCGGTGCGTTATGGCTGATACTCGTAGAACCGTCTTTGTGGTCGACGACGACCTGACAAGCCTCGCGGTCGCCAAGGTCGCGCTGAAGGAGCGTTACAGCGCCCTCACCATAAACTCCGGCGCGCAGTTGTTGAAGATTCTTGAAAAGAGCATCCCCGACCTGATCCTGTTGGATATCGATATGCCCGACACCGACGGCTACGAGACCATAAAGGCGCTGAAGAGCAACACGCGGACGGCCGACATTCCGGTCGTCTTCCTCACCGCCCACAGCAACAGCGAGAGCGAACTCAGGGGAATAACGCTCGGCGCCGTCGACTACATAATAAAGCCGTTCTCCGCCCCGCTGTTGCTCAAACGCATAGAAATGCACCTGACGGTGGAATCGCAGAAGCACCTGCTGGAGTCGCAGAATCAGGAACTGAAAGCCCAGCACCACGAGCTTGAGCAGCAAAAGCAGGAGCTTGTAAACTTCAACTCCAAGCTGCAGGAGATGGTCGACGCCAAGGTCAAGACCATCTTAGAACTGCAGAGCGCCCTCCTGCGGTCAATGGCGGAACTCGTCGAAAGCCGCGACGACATAACCGGCGGCCACATCGAGAGGACGCAGAGCTACCTCGGAATACTGCTTGAGGCCATGAAAAAACAGGGCATCTACAATGACGAGGTGGCCAAGTGGGACCTGAACTTGGTGCTGATGTCGGCGCAACTGCACGACGTCGGGAAGATCGCGGTAAAAGACAGCATCCTGAACAAACCCGGCAAGCTCACGCCGGAAGAGTTTGAGGAGGTAAAGAAGCACACGACCTTCGGCGGGGAGGTCATAGACAAGATAATGGAGAGCACAACCGAACACACGTTCTTGACTTACGCGAAAACGTTCGCCATGACCCACCACGAAAAGTGGGACGGCACCGGCTACCCCAACTGTTTGAAAGGCGAAGATATACCGATATTGGGCCGCCTGATGGCGATCGCCGACGTCTACGACGCGCTGGTCTCCGACAGACCGTACAAGAAAGCGTTCTCCCACGAGGAGGCGGTGAAAATAATCTTTGACGGCAAGGGAACGCACTTCGACCCGATACTAACGGATATGTTTTTGAGCATATCGGACGAGTTCAGCGCCATCGCGTCGAAGTTGAAGGGCAAAAACCTTTAAGGAAATAATGATATCAGGTGATATTTACAAATAATCGGTACCGATAATCATTACGGATAGTCAGTACAAATAATCGTCACAATTAATCAACGATCAAACGACGATCGGATACGGTAGGAACGACCCGCAATGCCAACACAAAAGAAAGTCCGAGTTCGTTTCGCCCCCTCGCCCACCGGCTACCTGCACGTGGGCGGGGCGCGCAGCGCGCTTTTCAACTTCTTGTTCGCCCGCCGCATGGGCGGTGATTTTTTATTACGGATAGAGGACACCGACAGGACGCGCTTTGTGGAAGACGCGCTTACGGAGATATACGAAAGCCTCAAATGGCTCGGGCTCAATTGGGACGAGGGGCCTGTCGTAGGCGGCGGGTACGGCCCGTACGTTCAGTCCGAGCGGTTGGACATCTACGGCAGGATGGCCGATCAATTGATCGGTTCCGGCCACGCCTACCGGTGCTTCTGCACGTCGGAGCGCCTGGCGGAGGTTCGCGCCGAGCAAGAGAAGAGCGGCGGGGCGACGGGGTACGACAAGCGGTGCAGAAATCTTTCCGCCAATGAGGTTGATAAAAACTTAAAAGAGGGCGTTCCGCACGTCGTCCGCCTTAAGATTCCGGAAGGACGGACGGTCGCCTTCGAAGATCTTATCCGGGGCCGCATTGAGTACAAGAGCGAGGCGTTGGACGACCTAGTGCTGATAAAAGCCGACAAATTCCCGACCTACCACATGGCAAACGTTGTGGACGACCACGAAATGGCGATCACGCACGTCCTGCGCGGCGACGAGTGGATAGCCTCCACGCCGCGCCACGTACTGCTCTACGAGGCTTTCGGCTGGGAACCGCCTGCCTTCGCGCACCTGCCGGTGATCCTGTCGCCGGACGGCGGCAAACTCTCCAAACGCAAAGGCGCGGCCTCCGTGATGGACTACAAACGCGGCGGAATACTGCCGGAGGCGCTTTTCAATTTTTTAGCGTTGCTCGGATGGGCGCCCGGCGACGACAGAGAAAAGATGAGCTTGGAAGAGACGATAGCCGCCTTCTCATTAGAACACGTGTCGCCCAAAGCGGCGGTGCTAGATGAGAAAAAGTTAGAGTGGATGAACGGGCAGTATCTGGCGGAGAGGAAAGCCGAGACGTTGGTTGACGACGTCGCGTCTATGTGGAAAGAAAAAGGATGGATTGACGACGGTATCAATAACGAATACGCGATAAAGGTGATTGACTTGTTGAAAGTCAGATCAAGGCGCGTCACCGAATTGGCCGACGCCGCCTCGTACTTCTTCGTCGATCCGGTTGACTACGAGGAAAAAGCCGTAAAGAAACATTTCGGCCCGGAGGCGGTTGAGCGTCTTGGGTTGATAACAAAGATAATCAACGGTATAGACGACTTCATCCACACGAATATCGATACGGCGTACCACAATACCGCCGAGAGCCAAAACATCCAACTAAGCGCACTGATCCATCCGACACGTCTTGCCATAAGCGGAGTAAGCGCCGGGCCTGGGTTATTTGAGATGATGGAGGTCATTGGTAAAGAAGTTGTTTTGAGGCGGATTGATAAAGCGGTAAAGTGGATTAATCGTTGATTAAAAAGGGAATCGGGGGCGTAAAGTACGCCCTATACGATACAATTTAACGATGAAAGGGTATTTCATGAGGGTTACTACGGTGATTAGGGCTATGGCGCTTTTGGCGCTCCTTGCGGGGACGGCGGCGGCGGGGGTTAAGTACGTGGCGGTCGTGGAGACGGATGTAGACGCTTCCTCCGGCGCGTCCGACGAACTGAAACCGGCGGAAGTCAGGGAAATAACGGCGGAACTCCGCAGACAGGCTACGGAAAACCTGCCGCGAGACAAGTACAGCGTTATGACTTCGGAAACAGTCCAATCGATGGGCGGCGCGGTGCTTG
>Ga0268262_10000482_pt1 | contig 52782 bp, 38 predicted proteins | sample TergutNc150P3_FD_190354 | JGI IMG/M metagenome (GOLD analysis project Ga0268262, IMG submission 190354) | Nasutitermes corniger P3 segment gut microbial community from laboratory colony in Florida, USA - Nc150 P3 (SPAdes) (version 2) | ecosystem: Host-associated > Arthropoda: Insects >... | reverse complement strand
GGGGTGAATGAGAGTTTGCTGTTCATGTTGGTTTTTCCTTTTTTTATAAGATTATTAATCCATACGGGTTAACTATGCTATTATAGCATTTGGCATAGAGAGTGTAAAGGGAAAATAACAAATATTAAATAAAAAATAACAAATTAAGAGGGGTATTTTTGAGGTGCAAGAGGGGAACCTTCGCCGCTTTGCCATACGCCGTAAGAGATTAGTTGTTGCTTTTCCGCGCTATAACTTCACGCGTCCCCGGAAACTGTGCAGCAATGTAAGCTTGTCAATGTATTCAATGTTTCCGCCGACCGGCATTCCGGACGCAAGGCGCGTAACCGTTACAGGCAAATTTTTAAGCTGTTTTTGCAGATATAACGCCGTTGTGTCGCCTTCGACAGTCGGGTTCAACGCAAGGATCAGCTCTTTGACATGATCGCTGTGAAGGCGGTCCATAAGTTTGTTAATGGAAAGATTTGCAGGTCCTATTCCGTCCAGAGGGGCGATTAATCCGCCAAGAACATGGTAAACGCCGGGAAATTCATGCGCTTCTTCTATTATACGCATATCCTGGGCGCTTTCCACAACACAGATAATTGAGCGGTCGCGGCTTGAATCCGAGCAGACTGAACAAGGATCGGTTTCCGTAAAGCCCCCGCAGGTTCCGCAGCGGATAATTGCCTGATGCAGTCCGGACAATTCTTTAGCCAGGGTTTCAGCGAGTACGGGGCTGCTTTCCAGAATGTGATACGCGATTCTGCCCGCGCTTTTTTTTCCGATACCGGGAAGTTTTGAAAATAATGTTACCAGCCTGTCCAGGGCATTTGCTTTCACGAGCAGGGCTGCCGCATCAGCCGAAACTGTTGGGGAAACCGGGTATGTTTAAGCCGCCTGTTAATGAAGAGGCTTCACTGCTAACAGCTTCCCTGACCTTTGCCGTACCATCGGAAAAAGCCGCTATGATTAAATCCTGCAGCATTTCGATATCCTTGGCGGCTTCCGGCGCAATCCGTACGGCGCTTACGTCCAGTTTTCCGTTTATGTCAATTTCTACAAGTCCGCCGCCGGAAGCGCCAGTTACCGTTATTGCGCCGAGCTTTTCCTGAAAACCGCTCATCTGTTCCTGAATTTTCTGGGCGTTTTTTAATAATTCAAAAGGATTAATGTTCATATATAAACTCCGTTATTCGTCATTAATTATTGTTCCCGGTATTAAAGACAGCACGCGTTCAACCTGCGGCGGAATATCGCTTTTTGTTTCATGTACAGTGTCCCAAAGCGGAACATCTTCATCGTCATCGGATGAATCTTCCGCCGGGCCGTATTCTTTGGCGGCGACCATACGCTTGAATTCATCGGCAAGCGAGCGCTTGTCTGCTCCTGAAGCCGCGTTTGAAGACGGCTGAGGAGCGGCATAAGCGGTTTCAGGCCGGCTTACATTTCGCGGAACTGTGCTTGGTTGTCCCTGAGTATTTGAAGGTTTTGGCTGTCCAAGCGCAAGCCGCGCGCCTTCGACAGCTTCCCTTAATTCCGCCGGAGAAACCCAGCGGCTTAACCATGATAATTTTGAAATAACATTCTCAAGCTCAAAACGCGGGGATACCGAATAGCGGATATCGCGGTAACAGCCCAGCAAAATATCCAGCGCCTGTTCAAGGCGGATAGAATCAAATGTTTCCAGCGCTTTTTCCGAAAACTGGGAAGGGCGGAAACCTAAAACGGATTCCCTTGTTACACCGTTTTTGAGCAGCAGCAGGCTCCGGTAATAACCGGCAAGATCAATTATAAATTGTTCGATTGCCACGCCGGAAGAAAGAATTTCGTCCGTAAGCGCAAAGGCGTTTCGCGTGTCGTTTGCGGCGCAGACTTCCGCCAGCGCGTTTAGTTTTTCAAGACCGATAATGCCGAGTTTCTGCCGGATTAATTCGCTGCTTATACTGCCCGCGGAAAAGGAGACAACCTGGTCAAAAAGAGTGAACGCGTCCCTCATGCTGCCGGTGGATTCCCTTGCTATCCAGAACAGAGCGTCGTCTTCGGCTTCTATTTTATTTTCCGCGCAGATTTTCTTCAGTATCCCCTGAATTGTCTCTACGGATATAAGCCTGAAATTGAACTGCTGGCAGCGGCTTTTAATTGTCGCGGGAACCTTGTGCAGTTCTGTTGTGGCAAAGATAAATACAATGTAGGGCGGCGGCTCTTCTATGGTTTTTAAAAGAGCGTTAAACGCGCTAGAGGAAAGCATATGCACTTCGTCTATGATGTAAACTTTATATTTGCCGGTCTGAGGCGGAAAAAGAACTTCGTCCTTGATTTGCCGTACATCGTTGACCGAGTTGTTGGAAGCGCCGTCAATTTCCAGCACATCCATACTGGCTCCCTGATTAATTGCGCGGCAGTTATCGCAAACGCCGCACGGACCTTCGACCGGTCCTTTTTCGCAGTTTAATGAACGCGCAAGAATTCTTGCGGCGCTTGTTTTGCCGCAGCCCCTGGGCCCTGAAAAAAGATAGGCATGGGCGATATGTCCGTTTTTTAATGAATTTTTAAGGGTAGAAACAACAAATTCCTGACCTGCCAACTCGTCAAAAATTTTCGGTCTGTATCTGGAGGCGGTTACTTCATAATCCGGGGCTGCCATATTATCAGTTTACAAAAAGAAAAAAAAAAGAAAAGCCCTGCGTCAGGAGGGCCGCGGCGCAGTATACCTCCGCTTACCGTTGCTTCCTTCCGAACCTGGCGGGGTTAGGCGGCGCATATTCGCACGGTTCCTGACACAGAGCAATTCATGGTAATACACATAAAGCGCCTGATCAAGCGGTAAACGCCTGAAATTTAACCGGTTTTTAAGAAAAATACCGTATTTTCGGATTTACAAACGATAAATTTATGTCATAACCAAATAAAATCATTTTATTTAGTTATTTTTTTCCGATGATATATTATAAGGATAAAACTCATTATTTGACGATATATTCAGGAGGTTTCATGAAATTTTCCGGTAAACCAATTTTGGTTTTTTTGATGATGTTTATATTAGCTGCTCAGGTATTTGCTATAGAAATAGAAGATCTGAAAAAAAATGTTAATAATTTTGCCATATCATTACCGTTTCATTCTACAATAGGGCTAAACTGGTCTGACGCGTATATCGGAGGTTTTCGCCATTTCGGTGTCGGTCCTTCTATAGGACTGACTACAATGAATTACAAATTAACTAATAAGTTGACGGATTCATTTAGTATGCCAAAAGCTAAAGATACGCCGCTTGTAGGCAAAAATTATTTTTCACTTCCGGCTGATTCTTTGGAAGCCAGAATCGGAGTTCCGGTTATCCCTATTGATGTTGGCGTAAAGATTGGCTATTTAAACCAGGACTGGTTGAAGTCTCGGCTTGGAATTGGATTAAATAATTTGCTTCTCGGAGCGGATGTACGTTATGTTATAGTAAATAGCAAGGTGCTTCCTATGAGGCTTTCAGCCGGTTTTGGTATTAATTATATGAACGGAGGAATGTCTTATTCTCCTTCAAAACTTAACTTCTCTGGTATTGAAGTGAATAATCCTAATGTGGGCATTACGTGGAATACTTTCAGTCTTGAATTAAAAGCGCAGGCTTCTTTCCCTTACAAAATTATTACTCCGTATGCGGGCGCAGGGTTAAGTTATGCGTGGTCGAAGGCCGGTTATGAAGTTTCATATTCAGAAAAAAGTGAAGCGCTAGAAGAAAAGTTTAAATTTTCTGGTAATGGTTTTAAAGTAACCCAAAATTATAAAGGACCTAACACGCGGATTTTCGCAGGATTTTCCGTAAACGTAGTTCTTGTCAGACTTGACATGACCGCAATGTATGAGATTTTTAACAATAATTTAGGAGTTACTTTGGGCTTAAGGTATCAGATGTAAGCTGTATTACAGAAAAGTTATTAAAGGACGGATTTCCATACCCTGCGGCAAAACGCAGGGTATTTCCTTTTATTGCCTATTTAAAAAAAATATGACATAATACAGCTGTGAAAGACAGATTTGAAACATTCAATTCAAGCCGCGTTATTTTTTTTATTATGATTTTTATCTGCTGTGTTCTTATAGGGGCTGTATTTAAAATCGCGTCAATTGTGATTCTGCCTTTTACAATCGCCGTTTTATTAGCTTTTGTGATGTATCCGATAGTCAGGTGGCTGGATAAATTCAGAATACCGCGTTTTATTTCTATATTGCTTATTGTTTTAATAATTACCGCCGGTCTGTCGGTCTTTGGAATGGTGCTTTTTACATCGGGAAGGAATATTTTTTCCCTTTACATAAAATATGAGAGACGGATAAATGATATATATATCTGGGTTGCACATCTCTTAGAACTGTCTTACGATGAATCTCTGACCATTTGGCAGAATCTCTGGAATCAGCTTGGAATTCGTACATGGGTTTACAATTTTACCTTTTCATTTTCCAATATCTTTTTCCAATTTTTAACAAGCGCCGTTTTGGTTGTTATTTTTGTTGTGTTTATTTTGCTGGAAGCCACTTACTTTAAGGAAAAACTGGAAGTTGCGTTTGATAAACATTCAGATCGCATTCATCAAATGGGGCATGATTTGATGTCTCAGGTTACGCGCTATTTAACGGCAAAATTCTATATTTCTGTAGCCAACGGCGTAATATTTGCGGTTGCGTTTCACCTGATTGGGCTTGAGTTCGCGATTTTTTGGGGTATTCTTCAATTTATCCTGAATTTTATTCCCAATTTGGGCAGTATTACCTGCGGTCTTGTTGTATCGTTATTCGCTTTGATTCAATTTTGGCCTGAACCCGGTCCGGTAGTTATGGTGGTTTCTGTAGTCCTGCTGGTTAATCTTGTGCTTGGATATACAATGGATCCCAAAATTATCGGCGAACACGTAGGAATCTCGCCGCTTATTGTTCTGACTTCATTGGCAATCTGGGGTTATATATGGGGATTTGCCGGAATGATTATTGCTGTTCCTATGACTGTTATTATCAGAATATTATGTGAAAACATTGACTTTTTGGAGCCTATTTCAATTTTAGTGGGAACGCGAAAATCGGTTCTTGCAAAAAAAGCAGAAAAGGAAAAAGCAGAAAACTGATTATGTCCGTTCCGTGTTATCCCGATTTTATTCCCTTGGATATTGGTTTAAAAGACAGCCTTCATCCGCGTCTTTCCCTGACATCCGACGGCGTTTCGGAATTCACATTTTCAGGGCTTTATCTTTTTAAAAACAGGTACAATTATCGTATTTCGCGTAACAACAGCGATGACGGCGGTTTTATTATCTCCGGCGTGCAGCCCGCTGCCGGAACAGAGCGTGAAAAGAAATTCTTTATGACTCCCTGCATCGCCCCCGACTGGAAGACGCTGGAAGACCTGTTTAAAACTCATGATTACTGGAAAAATATTTCCGAATCGGTTATTACTCCTGTCAAAGAAAAATTAGAGGAACGCGGAATTGTTTTTGCGGAGGACAGGGACAATTTTGATTATCTTTACTACCGCAAAGATTTGGCGGAATTAAACGGGAAAAAATATCATAAAAAGAAAAACCATGTTAATCATTTCATGAATGCCTATCCTGACCATGAACAAAAGCCGATGAGTAAAGAGACGGTTTCTGCGGCTGACGAAATTCTGGAAAAGTGGCGGCAGGACAGTTCCATAGACGGCGATTATAAGGCTTCAAAAGAAGCGCTTGATTTATTTGACGTTCTTGCGCTGAGGGGGACAATCTTTTTTGTGAACGGAAATCCCGCCGCTTATTGTCTTGGCGAAAGCATCGCAAGGGGAAGGATGTTTGCAATTCATTTTGAAAAAGGAATTGATGAGTACAAGGGAATTTATCAGTTTATGAATCAGGCGTTTGCTGAATCGCTCCCCCGGTTTTTCACCTTGATTAACCGCGAACAGGATTTGGGGAACGAGGGATTGCGTCAGGCAAAGATGACTTACCGTCCGTGCGGATTTGTGCAAAAATATACCGGCAGATTAAAATGATGTATTTGACGGGCTTTCATGCCATTGAAGAAAGAATAAAATCAGGCCGTCTTTGCGGCCCGCTGTTAGTCGCGAAAGCAGGTCCGCGCGCAAAGGAGATTACCTCGCTTGCGGTCAGTAAAAAAATCCGCCTTGAAAGAACCGGAACATTTGACCTTGACGGCATCGCGCCCGGCAACCGAGGGATAGCCCTTCAGGTTGAAGATGAGGCGGGCGGCGCTGACATTAGTCTTGATGATTACATCGCCGGTCTTGGAGACCGTAAGGACGCGCTTGTCCTCCTGTTAGACGAAATTACCGATCCGCATAATTACGGCGCAATTCTGCGCTGCTGCGATCAGTTCGGGGTTGATTTGGTTGTCGGGAGGAATCGCCGCAGCGCAAAAAACTCGGCTGTTATTTCGCAGACTTCGGCAGGAGCCGTTTCCTGGGTAGCTCAGGCTGAAGCTCCCAATTTGGCTCGCGCAATGGAAGATTTAAAAGAAGCCGGTTTTTGGATTTACGGGGCAGACATGGAAGGCGAACCTGTTTACAAAAAAGATTTAAGCGGCAGAACGGCGCTGGTTATCGGCAGCGAAGGAAACGGCATTTCGCGCCTTCTGCGCGAGCGCTGTGACGGCATGGTGGGAATACCTTCGGTGGGACGGATAGATTCGCTCAATGTGTCGGTAGCCGTCGGGGTGCTTCTTTACGAAGTGCGCCGTCAAAAAGACGGGAAAAATATAAAAAATGATTGACAGCGCGTATGTATTGAGATATTTAAAAGAGTTGTGAAACAACCAACCGCGTTGTTGAACAAGTCAATTGACACACTTGAAATAATAGTTTATGTTTATATAAAATTTTGTTAAGGAAAAAATATTTATGAATAATAATGGAAAAATTGTATCAACCTCTGTAAAAGCGGGTATCTCTTTTGGTTCATGCTTGGCTATGGTCATTTCTTATACGGCATGGAAATCAATATTTTGGGCAATATTGCATGGTATATTAAGCTGGGTATATGTTGTTTATTATATCATAGTGTATTAAAACAAATAAATAGAAAATAAAATTTCAAGTCAACGGAGAGCGTAACAGTAAACACAACGCGCATCGCAAGTTCCGTAAGCGCCGATGTCAACGCTCTTGCAGCACAGGCAGTAAGGACGCTGGTTTTTATCTTTGTCAATATTTTCAATACCCCACAACTTATTGATTAACGCCGCGTCTATACACGCGCCGCCCTTAATTCCAAAGGAAGAAAAATCTTCTTTTTCGGCGCAGCTTTGAATCTCCATACCCGCGGCTTGCGCGCTTTTTGCAAAACCGCCGAGCAGTTGTGGAAGAATATCATGAGTTTCAAGCATTTGCAGAACGCCGGCTTTTTCTTTTAATTCAAGGCGTTTCTTTACCGCCGGATATTCATCGTAAATACTGACGATAACACGCCTGACAGAGCCTGCAAGCGTCTGCGCCAATAAATCAAAATTCCTGCGGTGAAAATTTTCGTCGGTTATGCTTGTTAAAATGACAGGATCGTAACGCCAAATTACCCTGTCCTGCCCGATTTTTTGAGCCAGTTTTTTCATATTGTCCAAAACCTTTGATGTGTCCGGCACATCAGGTTCAAGTTCCGCAGGGTAACCTGTAACCGTAACCATTACATAGAAACGACCCCCCCGTTTTTCAAGTTCATCCGCATTGGCTAGAATGTTCACCGGTTCCCGTGTCCAAAAGACAAAAGCCTCCACGCTGTCAGGCGCGTCAGGATTCACCGCCTGCGCTGCGGGAAGCAGGGAAACACGTTTTATCTGTTTCGGGTTGTAGGGGTTCGCAACTTCACAAAACCCCTCATCAAGCCTTTCCATGAACCATTCAAACCGGAATCTTGGATTATCGCACCGTCTTGAAACGCTGACAATCATGCGTTATTTTAATCCATTGACAAAAATCCGTCTATTTTGTAAATTGAAGAAACTTCCGGGGGTGTAGCTCAGTTGGCTAGAGCGTTTGAATGGCATTCAAGAGGTCAGGGGTTCAATTCCCCTCACCTCCAGGAAATAATTCCTTATTTCTCTTCCTCATTACCCTGAAATTCACGCAAATAACGAGCATTCCGTTCCAGCTCCGTTGTCAGTTCTTCTTCGGTTGGAAGAACCAATCTGTACTTAGACGCAAAAATCTGACTGCTCTCTGCAAGTACAGAATACTTTACAATTGTTTCGTCTTTTTCAGCACACAGAATAATACCGATGGTAGGATTATCGTCTTCGCCTCGTTTCAAGTTATCGAACATACGCACATACATATCCATCTGCCCGATGTCTTGATGATTAAGTTTTTGCGTTTTCAAGTCAATGACCACAAAGCATTTAAGCAAATAATTGTAAAATACAAGGTCGATATAGAAATGTGATGTTTCAGAGCTTATACGAAACTGCCGACCGACAAAAGAAAACCCCCTACCCATTTCCAGTAAAAAATCCTGCAAATGGCTTATTATTGCCGATTCAAGTTTTGTTTCTTTTGGAAAGGGATCTTCTGGTAAATTAAGAAATTCAAGGACGTATGGGTCTTTTATCAAGTCTTCTGTCGCAAGGACGTTTTTCTGCTCCGTTGCCAAAAGTACAGGTTTTTGAGACGATAAAAGCCTCTCAAAATAATTTGTCTGTATATTACGTTCCAGAACACGGACACTCCATCCTTGAGACCGTGATTCATTTAGGTAGTATTCGCGGGCGTTTTCACTGCCAAGGCGCATAATCAAGCGAATGTGCGACCAGCTTAATTCTCTACACAGTGTGTAGAGAATCTTGTCGCTGGGCCAAGTAAGGTAAAATTGCCTAAAATTCCATAAATTGGCTTCTGAGAATCCTTTGCCAAATGTACTGCTCAAATAACGGGACAAATTGACAATCAATAAGTCGCCATAATTTGCACGTTCCTTCCCCTGTTGCTCCTGTTCAACGATTCGCTTGCCAATATTCCAGTATGTCTCCACCATAGTAAAATTGACAGCCGCATGGACTTTATGGCGGCCTTCATTCAATATCCGTGAAATATCAGCGAAAAAGCATTTCTCGCTTTCAGAAGAAACGGCAATATCTTGATTTTTCAAGTCTACTCCTTACCTAATAATATAAGACGTGGGAGGCTTTCTGCAATAATCTGTTATTTCACTCCTTTTTCTCTCACCACTAGAGAGAGTATTGATTAAGGGTTACTCACAAGTCCCAAGTTTTTCCCTTTTGGGGTATTGAATCTGCTCCAAGTGACACACCGAGTGATATTTTTTCCCCAAAAGTGACACTACCCAGAATTTTACATCCTGATACATCAACTGAATAAATTGGGGAATTGAACTGGAGTGCCGTACCCTACCCTAATTATCATTGTTTGGGTTGAAATTTCTTAAGATCAAGCCTATTTTTGCCTTGAATTTTCTCAAAAATCATGCTATCTTTGGGTAGTAAAATATGAAAATACAGTACCTAAAACGGAATGTCGATGAAATACTCCTCACTTGGAGCCGTGAAAAACCGCCGGAGAGGAAACCTTTACTCTTGCGCGGAGCAAGACAGGTAGGAAAATCCTCCGCTGTAAAGCATTTAGGAACACATTTCAAACATTTTATCGAAATAAACTTTGATGAAAATAAAGAGGTAAGAAGTTTTTTCGAGTCATCTCTTGCACCTCAGGAAATTTGTGAACAGCTTGCGCTTTATTACCATACACCGATAATTCCCGGAGAGACATTGCTTTTCTTCGATGAAATTCAAAGCTGCCAACCTGCGCTGGCAAAGCTTCGTTATTTTTATGAGAAGTATGCGGAGCTTCATGTAGTTGCCGCCGGTTCTCTTCTGGAATTTGCCCTTGAAGAAATACCGTCATTCGGTGTGGGTCGTATTCGTTCTCTCTTTATGTATCCCTTTGGGTTTGATGAATTTTTGACCGCCTTAAATGAAGAAGAACTCTCCGAAGCTGTTAAATCCGCTTCTCCGGAAAAACCGCTTGCCGAGCCTGTTCATCAACAGCTTCTGAGTAGGTTAAAAATTTTTTTGATTTGCGGAGGAATGCCCGAAGCGGTTTCACAATATGTACGGAAACGAGATTTGCTTAAAGGAGAACTTGTTTTAAACGATCTTATATCCGTACTCAAGACGGATTTTGCCAAGTACCGTAAACGTACCCCCCTCCTGCTTCTCAATGAGGTCTTTGAATCGGTTATGCGCCAAACAGAAGGAAAGTTTGTCTATGAACGCGCCGCTCCCGGAACACCGGCGGCGGCGGTAAGGCAGGCGCTTGAACTTCTCATCATGGCAGGGTTGGTTCATCCGGTTACTCATACCGCCGCTAACGGTATTCCACTCGGCGCCGAGGCGAATCGGAAATACCGCCGAATTATTCCATACGATACCGGTCTCTTTTTGCATACACTTGGTCTGCGTTCGGAAATACTGCCCGCCGTAGATTTTTCCGCTGTTAATCGCGGTTCTCTGGCGGAAATTTTTGTTGGCTTGGAATTTTTAAAAGCCGCCTCCTGTTATATGCCGCAGGAACTATTCCACTGGCAAAGGTCGGCTAGTTCCGGTTCTTTACAGAGTAACGCTCAGATTGATTTTCTTATTCAGAAAGGCTCAAACATTATTCCTATAGAAGTCAAATCGGGAACTCAGGGCAGTATGCAAAGCCTCCGTCTCTTTATGAAAGAAAAGCAAATTAAAAGAGGTATACGGACTTCTCTTGAAAACTTCGGACGTTATGAGGATATTGATGTTTTTCCGTTATATGCGATTGGTAATGTGATAAGAGTTAAATAAACTAAAAATAAAACAGTTTATATTACTTCTCCACAACTATTTAAATTTTTAATCGTTATATTATTGTAGAGGAGAAACCAAAGAATGAAGAAATTTTTGAAAGAATTTAAGGATTTCGCTCTTAAAGGCAATGTGTTGAATCTGGCGGTTGGCGTAATTATCGGAGCTTCTTTTCAGGGTGTGGTCAGTTCACTGACGGAAAATATTCTGTCGCCGATTATCGGTTTATTCACAAGACAAAATTTCGATTCTTTAATGCTGGAAGTGTTGGGCATAACCTTGAAATACGGAGCTTTCATTACCAGTATTATAAATTTTATTATAATGGCTTTTGTAGTTTTTTTGATTGTCCGTATAATGAACAGAATCCTGACTATTGGTCAGGAAAAACCGAAGGCCGCTCTGCCTGTGAAAAAACAGTGTACTTACTGTTTCAGCGAAATAGACATTAAAGCGACACGTTGTCCTGCGTGTACTTCTCAATTGGAAAGTTAAAAGTTTTTCAATGAAATCCGCGTAGCGCTTTTTTTTAGGGTCTATTCGCTGTTCTGCTGTTAAAAATTGGGGAGTAGGGAGTAGGGAATGACCTTGCTCCCTGCTCCCTATATGCTCTTATTAATTGCCCGTCCAAATTTTGTTTTTGCCGCATACGATAAACTTTCCGCCTCCAAAGCCGATTGCGTTGATGGGGATTGTTGCGAATGTGCTGCTGTCCGTTGCGGCTGTCCATGTTGAGCCGTCCGTTGAAGATATCCATTTGCCAATACTGCTTCCGCCACCGCCGCCTGCGTAAAACTTGCCGCCTCCATAGGCGATGGCTTTGATATCTGCTTGTTGGGTTGTTCCATTGGTGTGCTTGTAGTCTAATAATGTGCCAGTATTTATGGCTGTCCATGTTGTGCCGTCCGATGAATACGCCATTCTGTTAACAGTTATTTTGTCGCCGCCGCCTGCGACAAACTTGCCGCCGTAATAGATGATTGCTCTTTACCGGAAGTTCGGCCCGAATTCAAAACTCCAGACAGCCGTTTTTCCGTACAGCACAAGATACACATCATGTACGCCGCAGATTTTTTCAATGTTTGTTTCAGTGTAAGCCCATACATGACGGCGGCGGGGACACACCTCAACTCAAAGCTTCTCAAGGAAAATTAGGCAATAATATGGGAAAAAACGTATATTTTCTTGACAAGGCAATGTATTTCATAAACAATAGAAAATGGTAAAGCCAATGGAAAATGTTGAAGATCAATATGTAGAAGATAAAATTATCTTTAATCCTTCGGCATTCAAACACGAATTTACCAAGGAAGATGTTTTCAAAGTTATTGAATCAAAAATATATGAAGGTCCTGTAAAAGGTTTTGAAAACAAATACGCTATAATCGGCTTTAATTCCAAAGGCGCTTTACTGGAAATTTTGTATAACATTATTAACAGTGAAAGTATTAACATTTTTCACGTTGATAAATACAAACCTAATTTTAGAAAACAACTTATGGAAATGAGGAGTAAAGACAAGTGGCAAAAATGACAGATGAAGAAGCGGACGCTTTAGACGAGTTAATGTCCAATACTGATTTGGAATTAGGTCCAAATGGAACAGGCTTTTTCTCCAATAAAGGGTTTCAAATGATAGCCCTTGATGAAAACACGGCGCGTATTCTTAACGCCCAATCAATAGCGACACACCGCAGTCCTTCGGAACTTGTAGCTGATCTTGTACAGGAACGTTTTGCCGTTGCTATGTAGTCAGCATATATTAGAAATATATTCTTGACGCATCTTACATAAGGACATTAAATCTATAGGTATTTCATTACATGGGGGAAGTGTCAATGCCTAACGCGGAGGCTGCCCGAATTCAAAACTCCAGATAGCTGTTTTTCCGTACAGCACAAGATACACATCATGAATACCGCAGATTTTTTCAATGTTTGTTTCAGCATAAGCCCATAAATGACGCCGCCTGGGGCTTAAGGGGTTTAGCTCGTAAAAACTTACATCCCCTGTGTTGGGAACTTCGATGACTCCCGCAAGCGCTCCGTCCGGCGCGTCCAACCTTATTTCTATGCGGCTTCCGGGCGTACCCTGAACAACTGCGGAAAAATGATCGGCTTTAAGACTGCCGAAGTCCAGAGCGGCAAAATGAATCCAGCCGCCGTCGCGGCGGCAGTCAAAATGATTTTCTCCGTATATGTTAAACACTGCGGGAATGCCGCTGCCGCGTTTTTCATGGAAGAAGCATCCTTCATAATCATCAAAACGTTCCGCATAAATCGGTCCTGTGATTTTTCTTGGGAGTAATTTTTCGCCGTTAATTTCGATACTGCCGGATAACCTGATGTCTTCTGAAGAAGCGCCGACTAAAACAGTGCAGATGCCTGCTTCTGCGCAGAAACGCGCATTGTAACTGTCCCAGACTGTAAGCTCTTTTACCGGCAATGAAAAACTGATCTGCTTTTCTTCGCCAGCGGCAAGGGAAATACGGTCAAAACCTTTCAGGCTTTTTAACGGACGCTTATATGCCGAACCGGAAATATTGACATAAACCTGCGGGACTTCTTCCGCGGTAATTGAGCCTGTGTTTTTTAATATAAAGGAAATTTTTACGGTGTCGTTTTCTCCTGCGGCGGTTTTGTCCAGAGTTAATCCTGAATATTCAAAACTGCTGTAACTAAGGCCGTGTCCGAACGGCCACAGTACATTGCCCGCAAAATACTGATATGTTGTTCCGGCGGAAATTATATCGTATTCCATTATGGAAGGAAGCTGAGACTCGTCTTCGTACCATGTAAGCGGGAGCCTGCCTGCCGGTGAATAACTGCCGCCTATAATATCGGCAAGTCCGTTTCCGGTTTCCTGAATGCCGGGAGCCATCCAGAGTATTGCGGGAATTTTTTTTGCAATATCAGCGCAGGTAAACGGATAGCCTGAAATTAACACCAGCGCGGTTTTCGGATTTACGGCAAATGTTCTGTTTATCAGTTCTTCCTGACGGGGAGGCAGATTAAGGCTCGGACGGTCTGTACATTCGCGTCCGTTTATCATGGGATTGCTTCCGGCGATAATTATTACCTGATCCGCTTTTTTCGCGGCGGAAACTGCTTCGGCAATTCCGTCCCGTTCAAGTTTCATCTTGAATAATTCACCCGTACCGGGAGCCGGATCGTCGTGTAACAAAACCTGCCCCGCTTCTGAGGGCGCTGCAATACGCCTGTTGTCAAAAGTCCGTATCAAAACAAAGCCGTTTTCCTGCGGGACAAGGTTAAATATTGAATAACCGAACCAGGTGAGCGTGCTTTTCCCGCTTGCGGTAACAATGCACTGTTCGTTTTCGATGGAACCGCCCGGTTCTTTGCGCCAATAGGGAGATTCCAGATAAAGACCGCTTTCCGCATCGGTAAATGTAAGAGCGCCCCAGCCCCAGTCTTCTATGTAAAAACGGGCAGGCACTTGATTTAACCTGCCGACAGAGAGCAATTTTCCCTTTTCATTGCCGGTGTCAGCCAGCACAAGGGGACGTCCGTCTTCCGCTGTAAAGGACACAATGTCGCGGTAATCGGCGTGGACGATTCTGTTTTTGCCGTATAAATCCCGAAGTCCGTCAAGCGGAGTGCGAAGGTAGGTCGGTTTGCCGGAGTACCAGTCAAGATGAAGCGTGTCAGCTAACGGTCCGATTACCGCAATTGAGCCTTTCACCTTGTCGGGGAGAAGCGGCAGCATACCGCCTTCGTTTTTCAGCAGTACCGCTGATTTCCGCACGGCTTCCCGCGAAACTTCGCGGTATTCATCTTTCATTAAATAACTTTCATCAATTGCGTCGTAGGGACATTTGCCGGGAGGGTCAAAACAGCCAAGCCTGAATCTGATTGCAAAAATCCTTTTTAAATGTTCATCAATTTCCGCTTCGGTAATAAGCTTTTTTTCCAGCGCTTCATTTACCGCCTCGATTATTTTTACGGGATCGTCTGTCATTGAGTCCGCGCCGTTCCTGAGCGCGGCTGCCAGCGTCTCGGCGTGGGTTTCAAAGTAATTATGCACATTGACAGTCTGAAGGAAATCGCCGCCGTCAGTAACAAGATTCCCTTCAATTCCCCATTCTTTTTTTACGATTTCGTTTAAAATCGGATGGAGCATCATGGGTATGCCGTTTATCTCGTTGTAGGCAGTCATAAGGGAAACAGCTCTTGCTTTGTGTATCGCGGCTTTGAACGGCGCAAGATAGTATTCGCGTATGGCTCTGGCGGGGATTGAGCATGAACAGCTTCCCCTGTTTTTTTCATTGTTATTTGCAAAAAAATGTTTTGGGCCGCAGCTTACACGCAGATAAAACGGATCGTCCCCCTGAGCGCCGCGAATGTATGCGGAAGAAAGCTCTCCCGTAAGAAACGGGTCTTCTCCGTATCCTTCTTCGGTGCGTCCCCAGCGGGGATCGCGTTCCATATCGACAGTAGGCGACCAGATGGCAAGCCCGCCCTTGCGCTCGTGAGCTTTATAAAAAACGCGCGATTCAACAGCGGCAATCTCGCCGACTTTGCGAAGCAGTTCACGATCCCAGCCCGCCGCAAGGCCGATAGTCTGCGGGAATGTGGTATTGTTGCCTTCTCTGTCAACAAAACCGTGCGCGCCTTCCGCGCCGAAACCAAAAACCGGTATGCCCAGCCGTTCTACCGCATGGTTTCTGGTAGGAATAAAACCTGCTTTTTCTTCGATTGTCAGCCTTGAGATAATGTCCTGCACACGCTCCTGTAAGGGCAGCGCGGGGTCTAAAAACGGGTATTGATAACTCATAAATGTATTATAGACGATTTTTCATATTACTCCCAGACTCAAATCACCCTTAATTTTGAAATGGTTTTTATCGCGCAGGACGGTAAGCTCCCGTTCAGGAAAATGAACGGGAAGGAGTTCCTTTATCTTTTCTGCCGCTGCTTCGTAGATTTCCCGGCGTGTACCTTCGTCTACGTTATCCAATGTGGAGATTGATACGTCAATAAGGTAGCCGCGTCCGTGCTCCGAACCGTAGCCCGGAGTAAAAACAGCGCCGATGTTAAAAAGACCGTCTGCTTCAGGATTGGACGTTTCGCCCCGCGCGGGGCGCATTGGGTGCAGGCTGTACCTGTCTCCGTAAAGGTTTTCAATGCAGGCGTCAACCTCGTCAAAAAGCTTCTTCATTCGCTCGTCAAATTCGGTCATCTTAGGATGCCACATAATGTACTTTCCCGACGCTCCGTGTTTAAAAACAGGCGGTGCAAAACGGAAGGGTGCATTGACCGCACGCGTTTTTTAACCCTTCAAGGCTTATGTATCCAAGACTGTCCGCGCCGACTTTATTGCATATATCATCAAGGCTCATTGTATTGGCGATAAGGTTCTCTTCGTTGTCGATGTCTGTTCCGTAATGGCAGACATGGCGGAACGGCGGCGAGGAAATCCTAAGGTGAACTTCCTTTGCTCCAGCGTTTTTCAGGCTCTTTACGATTTTTTCGCTTGTTGTGCCGCGTACAATCGAATCGTCTACAAGCACGATCCGTTTCCCTCGGATACTTGCAGCTAACGGGTTTAGTTTAAGCCTTACGGCGTTGTCGCGCTGGCTCTGTGTCGGGTAAATAAAACTGCGTCCTATGTACCTGCTTTTTACAAAACCCGTAACCAGCGGAATTTTGCTTTTTGCGCTGTATCCGTACGCTGCGTCCAAACCGGAATCGGGCACGCCGCAGACAACATCGGCGTCTACAGGATATTCCTGCGCAAGGGCGAGTCCCATGTTGTACCGCGCTTCATAAACGCTTAATCCGTCTATCACGGAATCCGGTCTTGCAAAATACACGTATTCAAAAATACAAAGCCCGCAATCATCTTCTTTTTTTTCCAGTTTTACGCCTTCGTGCGTTATTTCTCCGTTTTCAAATACAATGACCTCGCCGGGAGCTACGTTACGCACAAATTCAAAACCGCTTGTATCAAGAGCGCAGCTTTCGGACGCAACCGCGTAACCTATGCCGTTTTTGCCTATGCAAAGAGGGCGGTAACCGTTAGGGTCGCGGATAGCTATCAATTTGTTTTTGCTTGTAACGATAGCGAGAGAAAACGCGCCGCGTAATAATCCTGCCGCATGAGCGGCTCCCGTCATGGAATTATTTTCTTTAGTTATGTGATATGCGATTAACGATGAAATTACTTCACTGTCGCTTGTCGCTCCGAAATGAAGTCCGTATCCTTTTAACTCATCCCTGATTTCTTTTGCGTTTGTTATATTTCCGTTATGGGCTGTCGCAATCCTGCCTGTCAGATATTCCGTAACAAAAGGTCCCGCATTTTCTTTTGTGCTGTTGCCTGTTGTGGAGTAACGCGTGTGTCCGACAGCAGCTTTTCCCTTTGGCAGGCTTTCAAGCCCCTCGCCTGAAAACACTTCGCTTATCATGCCCAAATCCTTGCGGCAGGTAATGTTTCTGTTTTTTGCAACAGCGATACCGGCTCCTTCCTGACCTCTGTGCTGAAGCGAAAGCAAACCATTATATGTAATGCCGGCGGCTTCATCGGTAGTCAGGCTGACGCCGAAGACCGCGCATTCTTCGTTAATCTTTCTCATTGTTCCTAATACTCCTTAGCAAGTCCGTGCCGGAAATTAAATAATACCAAAAAATTTAAAAAACGATAACCTGTAAAATTCCTGATTGACAGTCCGGTATAATTGCGCTGTATTATGAAAATATGAAAGGGAAGCCTGAAAATTTTACTGAAGGAATTCATAATGACGACTACGAAAGCGAATATCTTCAAACACGTCTTAACGCTTCGCAGCTTGTAAATATTACCGGACGAAAAACGGAATCTCTTAACGGCAAATGGAATTTCGGAATTGACCTTTACGACACCTGCCGACGTTCTCACTGGTGGAAGGAAGAACGCTTCAACGCGGACGGCGAGCTTCCGGTTGATTATGACTGGGAAAGCTGGGAATATATAACCGTTCCTTCCTGCTGGAATCTGCAAAAAAGCGAACTGCATTATTACGAGGGCTGCGGCGTATACACAAGGACTTTCCGGTATTTTCCGCAGGAAGAAGGCGAACGCCTGCTGCTCCGGTTTGAGGGAGCCGCATACAGGACAACAGTTTTTCTGAACGGAAAAATAATCGGAACGCATGACGGCGCGTCCACTCCGTTTAATGCGGACATTACGGACATTGTTAAAAAAGATAACAGGATAGTTGTGTCGGTTGACGCAAGCCGCAGTTCTTTCCGCGTTCCTATGGAAAATACCGACTGGTTTAACTACGGCGGCATTTACCGAGGCATCTATCTGGTCCGTCTTCCAAAAGTTTATATCAAAGACTGGTTTGTGCGGCTTGGCGGAGATTTTTCTACGGTGTTAGCTGATGTGTATGCGGCGGATGCATGCGGAACGCGGGTTAGCGGAAATGTGTGCATGGAAATCCCCGAGCTTGGGATATGTTATGATATTCCTGTTGAAAACGGAAAGGGAGAAGCGTCAATTTCCGTTAAGCCTGAACTGTGGAGCCCTGAAAATCCAAAACTTTATGACGTTATTTTTACATATAAAGCCGGATCGTATATTGACACGGCAAGGGATCGTATCGGTTTCAGGTCAATCTGCGTAAAGGGGCGGGAAATATTCCTTAACGGTAAAAAAATATTTTTAAACGGCGTGTGCGTTCACGAAGATCATTTTGCGTTAGGTAAAACTACCAATGAGGAAATAATACGCGCTGCAATCCGTGATTTAAAGGAAATGAACGGTAATTATTTCAGGCTTGCCCATTATCCCCATGACGCGCGTTTTGCGCGTATTGCCGATGAAGAGGGCGTGCTGTTATGGGAAGAAATCCCCGTCTACTGGGCAATAGCTTTTAACAATCCCGAAACTTACAACGATGCGGAAAACCAGCTTTCAGAACTAATTCTGCGGGATCGCAGCCGCGCAAGCGTTATCATCTGGTCAATCGGAAACGAAAATGTTGATACCGATGAGCGCCTTAATTTTATGTCCCGCCTTGCGAAGAAAGCAAAAGAACTTGACAACTCAAGGCTTGTATCGGCCGCCTGCCTTATCAAACATGAAAAGCTTAAAATAGAAGACCGCCTTGCCGATTATCTTGACGTTATCGGCATTAACGAATACTATGGCTGGTACGATCCTGATTTTGAAAAGCTGCCGAAAATACTTGCCAATTCGAATCCCGATAAACCTGTGCTTATCTGTGAATTCGGCGGAGACGCTAGGCTTGGACAGAGGGGAACAACAGACGAGTTATGGACGGAGGATAAGCAAAAAAGGATTTATGAGCGTCAAGTGGAAACATTCAAAAAATGTCCGTACATCGCGGGAACAACTCCATGGATACTCTACGATTTCCGCTGTCCTCGCCGTCTTAACAGGTATCAGGAAGGCTTTAACCGGAAAGGGTTAATAGACGCGGATCGAAAAACCCGCAAACCTGCTTTTTATGTTATGCAGGAATTTTATAAAAACGACAGGTTAGTTTAAATATGTCAGAATATCAAGGTGATGCAATGGATAACGGCAAAAAAACTGTGCTTGTTGTAGACGATGAAAAGATCAACCGTGAAATTCTAAATAATATATTAAACCATGATTATACCGTTTACATGGCAAAGGACGGTCCTTCAGCCATCAAAATGGCCGATGATTTAACGCCGGATGTCATTTTACTGGATATTGTAATGCCGGATATGAACGGATATGACGCGTTAAAAATATTAAAGAATGCCGAAAAAACAAAAAATATTCCGGTAATTTTTATTACGGGGCTTGACAGCGCCGAGGACGAGGAAAAAGGGCGCGCTCTTGACGCGGCGGATTTTATACATAAACCATTCAGCGCCGTGAATGTTAAATTAAGGGTGCGCGACCAACTGCAAAAAACAAACCAAAAAAGCGACATTGATAATATGCGCGCTGCCGGTGAAACTCAATGAAACGTATTGCGTTAATTTTTATTATTATTGCCGCTGTATCGCTTTTAAGTTTTTCAGGTAAAAATGATCCTTTTGAAAACGACATAAATATATTTACATTTGATTTTACAGGTAAGGAAACTTCGCTTCCGGTTCCCGCTTCGGGAAAACTGCCGTCATCATGGAAAGGTTTTAATCTGCTCAATATGTTTATTTTACAGGTAAAAGGCATGGATATGCCCTTTAATGAAAAAGAATTTAAAATGATATCAGATTGGGGATTCAATTTTGTTAGAATACCGATTGATTATAGAATTTTGATAAGGGCGAACAACTGGAACAATATGAATGAGACTGCCATGCGGCGGTTAGACAAAGCTGTTGAGTACGGAATCAAATATGATGTACATATATGCCTTAATTTACACAGGGCTCCAGGATATACAGTTGCTTCTCCTGTGGAAACCGCAAACCTTTGGACTATGACAGAACCTCAGGAAGCTTTTGCGCGTATATGGGGATTTATTGCGGAACGTTATAAAAATGTCCCGAATGAGTATCTTAGTTTTAATTTTGTAAACGAACCTTCAGGTGTTGATGAAAAGACGTATGCTTATGTTATTAAAAAAGCGGCAGATGCGATACGCGCGCATAGCCCTGACCGTATTTTAATTTCAGACGGTCTTGAATACGGCAGCATTCCGTCTAACTTAATTAAGGAACTTGGCATAGCGCAGGCGGCAAGGGGTTACGCGCCTTTTTCGCTAACTCATTATAAGGCGGATTGGGTGGAAGGGGCTGACAATTTGCCTTTGCCCGCATGGCCGGCTTTTTTACTGCCGAAATATCTTTACGGGCTCCAAAAAAACGATATTCAAAGATCGGCATACAGAATAGAACATGATTTTAACATAGCATATAACCTTGATGTCAATGTAGGCACTGTATCCCATGAAGCAAGGTTAATTGTAAAGGCTGACGGCGCGGTTATTTACGACCGTTTATTTAAAAGCGGACCGGGCAGGGGCGAATGGAAGCAGGCTGTGTATAAAAAAGAATGGAATATATATCAGAATATTTTTGACAAGGATTACAGAATAAATATACCTGCAAGCGCTAAAGTAATAACCCTTGAAGTTACAGACGGCGACTGGATGACTGTAAATGACTTGAAATTTTCTCCGGTCGGCAAAACTGAAAGCGGCGGAACCGCAGTACCTTTTTCCGTTACGCCGAATGTATTTGATTGGGGAGTGATAATTCCATCTGTAAGAATCGACGCCGATGGGCGGATAATTACAGAGAACAAGTATATACAAAACAGGGAATGGCTGAAAAATACACAATTTAAACTGTGGAATGAACTTATTAAAAACGGCGGCGGGGCAATGGTAGGCGAATGGGGAGCGCACAACAGGACGCCTCATGATGTTGTTTTGCGCTGGATGGAAGATAACCTTATAAACTTTAAAGAAGCCGGCACGGGCTGGGCACTCTGGAATTTAAACGGTTCTTTCGGCGTTTTAAACAGCGGAAGAAATGACGTAAAATATGAAAATTACAACGGATTTAAACTTGACAGAGAAATGTTAAGCCTTCTGCAGAAATATCTTGGTTCGTAGAATTTTTAATTAAAAAAAAAAAAAATTCATTTTCGGTAAAGCAATTCACATATTCGCGCCCATAAAGGGTAATAAAACTTTTTTGTGGGGTTGCTTATGAAAAATCATTTTATAGTTTTGACATTTATATCATTTATGTTTATTTTTCCTGCCTGCAGCGGGAAAAATTCTCAAAAAAGAGCGGAATCTGAAGAATCCAAACCGGCGATAACGCTGCGGCAGAATGAGGGTGAAACGGATACTTCCACGTACTTAAAATCACTGGACGAATTTGCCGAGCTTGAAAGATCCGGCACATGGCTTCAAGGCATGGCGGTAACAGAGTCGGGAATACGTGAAAACGCGGGAGATTATGCGGGCGCGGTAGCCGCGGCGTACAAGGAAATGGCGCTGGCGTACGGCCGGGGCCTGATAAAGAAAAAAGACATTGAGGAAGGCCTTATGAATCTGCTTGAAATTGACGGCGGACATGAGGTTTACGCGGCGGCCGGCGCCATCCTTGCTTTCTTTCGGGAACAATGGACAGAGGCTTCCGCCGCTCTTGCGCTTCTCTTTGACAGGGATGAGGAGCCTGACAGTTTCGGAAGCTGGATGCTTCTTGTCTGTATACTGGAAAGAAACGGCGAAGACAGGCGGTACGGCGCCGCATACAGGGCGATCCGCGCGCGTTATGCGCAATTTCCGGAGTACTGGTACAGGGGAGCGAGGGTTTTTTCCGGAACTGTCGCCGCCGAATATGCCGAAAATTGCATCAATACATCTTCGCGTGGGCCTTTTGCGGATGAGTGCCGGAAAATTCTTGCGGTTCATACAGGCTTAAAAACAGATGACGGCTTATCCATAAAAACCAAACGTGAAATTGAAACAATTATTTCCCAGTCGGTAAATGCGGCAAACCCTTCGCTGCTTGACTCCCTTTTGCCGTTAATCAGTCTTCCCGATAATCCGTACACGGTTTACGCGACAGGAGCGTTAAGGGCGCTGACGCAAATACCCGCTTTCCGCGATTATTTCGGCGCGCAGGCTTCCGCTTCATCTGGACGCCTGGCGGAAAGGCTTTCCTACATCTGCCGGGGTTAGTATGAAACTCCGCTTTATGTTATTTGTCTGTACTGTAATTCTTCTTTTTGTTTCCTGCTCTAAAACGCCGGATACCGAAACAATCCGCCTTTATGTCAGCGCATCGGAAGCCTACGCTTCGGGAAAATTCCCGGAGACAAGAGAAATCCTTTACAAAGTAAAAAGGTTTGCGCCCGCGCTGGTGTTACGCGCAAAAGCCGAATATTTTTCAGGCGATTTTGACGATGCGGAAAAAACCTGCCGTACGGCAATAAAGCGGCGTCCGTCGTCATTTGAAGCAAAATTATTCCTTGCAAGAATACTTCGGGAGAAGGACGATCTTAAAAGCGCAGTTCAGTTAATAGAATCTCTTTTAGCCGATAACCCCCAGGATATACGCGCTTTAAGGCTTGCCGCGGAACTTGCAAACGAAAGCGGAAGAAACGACGAAGCGGCCGCTTTTCTTGACAGAGCCGCCGAGTTTTCCGCGGAAAGCGCGATGGTTTTGCTTGACAGGGCAAGGCTGCGCTGGACAGCGGGCAGGGGACAGGAAGCTCTCGAAGATTTAAGCCGCGCAAGGGCGATGCTTCCTTGGGATACGCCTCTGCTGCGTACAATTGTCAATCTGGAAAAAATTATTTCGGAGTTAATGTAATGAAAACCTCCATATATAAAAGAGAAGAAAAAAATGCGTAGAATTGCCGTTTTATTGTTTTTATCAGCCGCTGTCATTTATGGTTTTGATAACGAACAGCATTCACTGTCGTTTTCGGGAGCGGCGGATTTGGCTGTATCGTCTTCCCCTGATTTGAAATATTCCTACGCTTCGCAGGCTCTCGCGGAAGGAGCGTGGAAATGGGGACGGCGCGTATATTTTCCCCGATTCTCCGTAAGCGCTTCTGAAAACGACCGCATTCAGAAAAAAGGCGCGGATTCTTTCATAAAAAATTACGGAATAAGCGTGGATCAGCTTCTCTTTGACGGCGGAAGAATAATTATGTCGCGTAAGCTGGAAAAAATCGAATTGAATCTTTCTTCATCAAGACTGGAAAGAACGGCGTCTGAAATAGCCGAATCAGCCATAACTGCCTACAGGAATGTGCTTTCATCAAGGGCAATACTTGAAATAAGACAGGCGGCGTTAACCGTGCTTTATGAACAGAGAAGAATACTCAGCGAAGAAGTTCAGCTTGGTCTGGCATTGGCGGTTGACCTTGCAAACGCGGATATTAATATTGCAGACGCAAAACTAAATATATTTTCCCTTCAGCTTGAGTTATCTGAAATGGAAAGGCAGTTTGCGGAATTGTTGGGGCTGAAGACGCTGCCTGAATTAACGGAAAAAGTTGATGTTAACAGGTCTGTTCTTGTCCCCGCCGCTGTGTTAGCCGAAACTATCGCAAAGGAGCGGAATCCCGACCTTGCGGAAGCCCGTTTTTCAATAAAGAAAAAACAGACGGAACTAAAAATAATTTCAAGATCATGGATACCGAGTCTGCGTCTTAACGGAAGTTTCGGATTGAACGGGCAGCGTTATCCGTTGACGCATTTCAACTGGTCTGTGGGAGTGAGCATTGAATTCTCAAACCCGTGGTTTAAAAACAGCGTAAGCGCGCAGGCCGGATGGGAACCGCCTTATGATAACACGGCAATGATACAAAATAATTTCAGCCCCCTGCCTGATCCGGCTGCGAGTAAGGGAAAAAGTCAGGCAAAAATCGCGCTTGTTCTGGAACAGGAAAAATACGGCGTCATTACGGAACGAATTGGCAGGACAGCGGCAGCCGCCGTTGAAAAATGCCTTATTGCGGAGCAAAAACGCATTTTAGCTCTTGAAGCCGCCGCTATTGGAAACGAGCGATGCCGTATTGAAGAATTGCGGCTTAACCTGGGTCAGATTACAAGAATAAATCTTATGGAAGTTTTACTGGAACAAACGCAAAAGGAAATCGCGGTTATTGAAGCCGCGACCGCCCTTCTGGAAGCTGAAAGAGGGCTGGAAAGACTTCTTGATCTGAAGCCGGGGGAGCTCGCTCAACTGGCGCAGAATATGTTAAACGAAACACCTCAGCAAAGGAGAGACAAATGAAGAAAATTGTAATTATACAGCTAACGGTTTTGCTGTTTTTTGCCTGTGCAAAAAATACTTTGAATGACAGCGATGAAGCGAGAAAGGTTAAGGGAGTATCCGTAACTGTACGCGAAATACCGGACGAAGTTTCAGGTTTTGGAAGCTTGTCATTTTTAACCAAGGTGGATATTACTTCTCCGCAGGAAGCTGTTATTAAAAAACTGTTTTTTCGCGAGGGAGATTTTGTAAAAACAGGCGATTTGATTGTTCGGCTTGAAAACCCGCAGATTAATCTTGCGGTTGAAAGAGCTGAAAATAATTACACTCAGGCGCTTGCCGCCTGTAATCTGGCAAACTCAAGGCTTTTGGAAGGGATATTCCAGTCCGAAGCGCAGCTACTCGCGTTTGAAAAAGCCGAAGCGGAACTTGTTCTTGCAAAGCGGAGATGGGATGAAAATAACCGCAAACATCAAAATCAGGAAAAACTTTTTGAAGCGGGAGGAATTCACACGGAAGCGATTCTTGTAAGCCGTTTCAACCTTGACAGCGAATGGGAACAGATTGTGTTGTTGGAAAGAGAGCTTGAGATCAGAAGAATCGGCTGCCGTGATCAGGACCTTATTAAAGCCGGGATTCCGGTTCCGCCGGATGAAGCTGAACGAAAGAACGCTCTTGTTTCGCTTATGACATCAAGCCTTAGAGCTGAACTGAATGCAGCCGGCGCAAGGCTTGAAGCTGCGGAAAAGGAACTATCTTCGGCTAAGATTGCCCTTGCTGAACTGACAGTGCTGAGTCCCGCTTCCGGTATAATCGGAGCCCGCTATCTTGAAGAAGGAGAGAGGGTGCGTCCGCAGGATAAAATCTTCAGCCTGATTGACACATCATCGTTATACGCAATATTTCCCGTGCGGGAAAAAGACGCTCTGCGGATAGACAGGGGATTGTCAGCTTCCGTGTTGGTAGACGGGACGGGAGAAAGACTTAACGGTACTGTTGACCTTGTTTATCCGCAGGCGGACAGCCAGAGTTTAAGTTTTCTTGTGCGGGTTCTTCTGCGGGAGAAGGGTCTTTTGGAAGACGCCGATAGACTGAGACCGGGAATGTTTACTCGCGTTACGGTAGTTTTTGGTCCGCCCAAAAAGACAAAATTTATTCCGGAGTCTTCCGTTTTTAACCGGACAAATTCCAATCGTTCAAATTCTGACCGCTCAAACGGCAGTCAAAATAACGGAGAAGGCTGCGTTTTTGTAATTAACGGAAGCAGGATAACCGAACGAAAAGTCGTTCTTGGTTCTGTAAACGGCGATGACCGTGAGATTATTTCAGGACTGAATACCGGAGAATTAATTGTCCTGCGCCCCGATGCCGACTTGAGGGAGGGAAGCAATGTTACGCTGGCCGATTAATTTCCCCGCTGTTTTTTTATGCGTCATAACATTTATTTCATGCGGTATTATCAATTTACATCCGATTGTTTTCAGCGTAGAACCGGATAAACCCGATTCAATCTTAAGCGATTCCGCCAGCCCCGTGATAATTAAATTTAGTACGGAAATGGATAAACAAAACACGGAAAAAATTTTACAGGTAAGTTCGGATGCCGGGCTGGTAAAGGGAGATTACATTTGGAAAGAAAACGATCTTTACTTTATACCTGTTCCGGGCTGGACAGCGGGGGTCAGATACACGCTCAGTTTTTTTGGGACAATACAATCCGTTGACGGAAGGGATTTAAGGGTTGAACATTTTGTTTCATTTTATGCAATAAACAGAAACGATCCGCCGCTGCTCGAATGGCATTATCCCGCAGACGGAATGTCTGTCAGTACCGGCGATACTGTATTTGAATTTCATTTTTCACGTTCAATGGACAGGCTTGCGACAGAATCCGCTTTTACAATTGAAGGAACCGGAAATAAAACTTTTGAATGGTCAGAAGAAGACAAAGTTTTAAAAATTACGGTAGATAAGGCTCTTTCTCCGTGGACTTTCTACAGATGGAATTTAAGAGATTCTGCCAAAAGCGCAGACGGAGTGCCGTTAGCCAAAACTTATTCGGGTTATTTCACAGCAAATATGGATCAATTATTACCCTGCGTTGTAAAAGTGTTTCCGGTTTTGTATTCCGATGGCATTTGGTTTCCGACAGGCGCAGACATTGAAACAGGTTTGGCTTCTAAACAGGGAATTTCAGTTGAATTTAACAAGCCGATGGGAGAGAACGCGCTGCGTTCAATGCGTTTTGAGCCGTCTCTTTCCGGAAGAACGGAATTTCTTTCGCAGAAAAGCGTTGTTTATATTTTTACCAAAGATCCTGAACCTGAAACGGCGTATACACTTATTATTTCCGCGGATACAGCGGACAGCCGGGGATTAAAATTAGGCGCCGATTACAGAGTTAATTTTATGCCTGACATTCCTTTATTGAATATTCTTTCTTTTAATACAAACAGCGGTTTGGAAATTAAAAACTTTGCGCCTGATATTACGCTTCCTGTTAATGTTAACCCCGCGACAGGAGAAATATCCTTTTCTCTCCGGTTTTCTCTTCCGTTCAATACGGAAGAAAAACGAAATACTGCGCAAAAAATTATACTTGCTCCGTTTTTTCCAAGAACGCTTTCGCCCGTAGCTCTCCAGTATGTCGGTTGGATCGGCGATGACCGCCTGACAATGCGCTGGGAAGGCTTAAGAACAGGCGATACGGAAACGAGGCATTATTACAAACTGACAATTCCCGGCGGCAAGAGCGGAATTAACAACGGTGCGGGAATATATATGAAAGAAGATACGGTAATTTATCTGGAAGCAGCAAATGAAAAATAAATTATGCGTTTTATTTTTAATTATTATTTCTTTTAGTTCATGCGACCTTTTAAGAAGATCGCAGTTTGAAATAATATCATGGACTCCCGGCGGCGGGTATCACTCAAAACCGGAAGAAATCTCCGTAACGTTAACCTTTTCCCGTGATCCTGATCCGGCAAGCGTAGAAAGAAATTTCTCATTAACCGGAAACGGAACCCGCGTAAAGGGGGCTTTTCTCTGGAACGGCAGCAGGATGATCTTTTCGCCGACTGCGCCGCTGCAAATAAATACGGACTATGTCATTAACGTTTCCGCCGATGCGCATGATATAAAAGGCCTTTCCATGGATGAGGCGTTTACCTGCGATTTTACCACAAGGTCTGATAACGAACATCCTGTCCTGCTGTCCTATTATCCTGAAATGTACTGCGAAATAAGCGATCCAAGAACGGAAGTAAAACTTCTTTTTTCGGTTCCTGTTTCATTAAGTACGTTATACGATAATGTTTCTTTTAATCCTTCTATGGCAGGTTCATGGAGGCTGGAAGAAGGCGGGAAACTGGCGGTTTTTTCTCCGGCTGAACCATGGACGAAAAACAGGAAGTACGAAATTCGTTTTTCGGCGTCATTAACGGATAAAAACGGAATGAACATAGGAAATGATTTTTTAAGCGTATTCTCGGTCGGAACAGACCATGAAGCGCCTTATCTTTTATATGCCAAACGATTAGAAAAAAACGGCGAAGCATTTACGCTTAATGCCGGAGGTTTTACCGGCGCCGCGGAATTGTCTGCTGAAAACCATGATTGGGAAAAAGACGACAGGCTTTTGCTTGTTTTTTCAAAACCTGTGGACAGTTTAGCCGTAAAAAATTATCTGAATGTTGAAAATGCAGCCGGCCTTGTTATGGAAAACTCCCATCTTATTACGGAAGGAAAAGGTTATAGCGCGGAATTTATTTTTAAGTTTGACAGTATACCGGTTTATGAGAGCAGGTTTGCGTTCAGACTAAAGCCGGGTGTAAAGGATTTGTCAGGTAATGAAAGCAAAGACGAGTATATTTTCAGAATATTTGCAAACGGAAAAAAATCAAAACCGCCTGTACTAAAAGGTTTTAGAATGCCTATGACACCGGGTAAATCTAGCCGGAATTATTTTTATGCCGGGGCGGATTCAATTTTCAAGTTAATTCCGATTGCGGATGAAAATTATCCTTCAGGCGAAAGCATACATACATGGATTGAATTTTATTTTGAGACTGCGGAAGGAACTGACGGAGAAAAAGCGTCGATTGATCTCTTTTCGCTGATGGAACTATTCCGTGTAGAAACAAGCAATAATGTTCTTACCTTTTCTCCGCGTCAGGTAAAAGCGGACAATTTTTCAGATGCCGCGCCGCATCCTGAATGGGAATCTTTTGTAAGGCTGGAAATTGCAGGTAACATTGTCAATTCAACAAATTACGGGCTTGTTGTTTTTAATATCGGTGCCGGACTAAAAGACAGTTTTGGCAATAAGAATGAAAATTCGCAGAAGATTTCACTTGTAAAGTAGGGTTTTTATGAGAGGATTGATAAATCTTTTTGTCCGCCGTCCTGTAACCGTTGTCATGCTTCTTGCGGCGCTGATAATGGCGGCAATATTTTCACTCTTTGTTACGCCCGTCAACAGACTGCCTGATTTCTCCGTACCAAGGGTTACGGTTGAAACTGTCTATCCAGGAATGGCAGCTAACGAAGTCAGAATGCTTGTAACTATTCCCCTTGAAGACGGTCTTTCGCCGATTAAGGGACTTGAAAAAATGAAAAGTATTTCCAGGGATAACCGTTCCATTATCAGTATGGATTTTCGCTGGGGCGCCGATCCTATGGCGGCTTCTGTTCTTGTCCGTGAAGCGGTTGACGCTGTTTATCCCGCTCTTCCTGAAGGCGTGCGTAAACCGTCTGTTTCATCGGGCGATACGGCAAGCGAACCGCATACCGTGATTGCCGTCAGTTCACGCAGCGGAAACGCTGAATTTGCGCGTAACCTTGCGGAGTACGATCTGCGGGCGCGGTTAAGGAGAATTGACGGAGTAGGTTCTGTTGTTCTTGTCGGCGGAGAAACCGCGGAAGAGAGGATTATTCTTGATACGCAGCGTCTGGCCGCTCTTGGTATTGCGCCGCAGGAATTTGCAGAGCTTCTTGCGCAGGAGACATCCGACATTCCGGTCGGAAATGCGCGCGAAGGAAACATGGAACTTGTCATTATAAGCTCGGGAAGGCCTGATTCCGCAGTTTCACTGTCGCAGGTTGTTCTTCCTGCCGCAAACGGAACACTGACGGTAAGCGACGCCGGACAGCTGAATTCCTATGCCGCCAAGGCTGAAAGCGTATTTGTTTATAACGGGAAAGAAGCCGCAGCTTTGGAAATATTCCGCAGACCCGGCTCTGATCCGCTGAGGCTGTCAAGGGAAATAAAAAAAACCGTAGACGAAGCAAACAGCTTTTTTTCGCGTGATGCGCAAATAGAAATTGTAAGCGACTCCGCGCCGTCATTAATAAGAAGAATAACAGGGCTTTTAGTTTCTGCGGCTATCGGCGCCGCGGCAGTTATCCTGACATTGCTGTTTTTTATCCGTCGTCTGAAATACAGCCTGCTTGCTTCGCTTTCGATTCCCGTTTCAGCCGCGGCGGGCATATGCGCGCTTTCAGTTACGGGAAGATCGCTTAACAGCATGAGCTTGGGCGGGCTTGCTATGGGAATAGGACTTGTTTCCGATATAAGCGTAATTGTTCTGGACTTGCTTCATCAGGCGTTCGGAAAAACAGAATCTGTTCCTTCTGCGGAAGAAACAGGAAACAAGGCTTTTTCAATAGCAGGCTCAAGCGTTGCATCTACGCTTACAACTTCACTGGTTTTTATGCCGATTATAATGCTTCCCGGTCCTTTGGGAAGCCTGTTTGGCGACATTGCAATTGCTCTTGTCGCATCAGTGGCGGCAGGATGGTTTTACGCGCAATTTTGTCTGCCTTCGCTCTACCGGATTGTACCCGCGTTTAATGTGAATATACCTGCTGTTTTTAAAGACGGCAGCCTTAAGAAAAAATACGAATGTTTCCTTTTATTTTTGCTTCGGCGTCCTGATAAAGTTTTCATTATTGTTTCATTCTCTGTAATCGCGGGAATTTTCATGATGTTAACAAGACCTGTGGTTTTTATTAATACGGACGAAGCTGAAGAAGTCTGGGTCTCAATGGTTTATCCCTCCGGAACCATGCTTGAGACGGCGGGCGTTACAGGAAAGGAAATATCTTTTTTTATTTCAGGGCTGCCGTCTGTAAAAACAGTTTTTGGAAGAGCGGGCGCGGAAGAAGAAGACATTCTCCGCAGAGCGGATATTGATTATTTAAAAGAAGAATTTATTCTTCGCTGCGCTCTGAAAAAGGGAGTCAAGCCGGAAAAAGCGTTAGCGGAAATTAAAACGGCGATAGTTTCAGCCGAAGAATACCGCCAAATCCCGTTATCTGTATATTTTCCGAAAGACAGGACGGAAGTTTTGCTCGGTCTTTCAGCAAATCGCACCTATGTAATAAAAGGAAACGACAGTGATGAACTGCTTGAACGGACGGAAACGCTTCAGGGCATACTGAACACAGCTTCAATTGAAGCAAATTTCAGACCTCGGGGAAAGAGGCCGGAACTGCGGCTTTATCCTGACAGGGAAGCCGCCGCCTACCTTTCAATACCCGCCGCGCAAATAGCGGAAACATTGTATACGCTTAACGAAGGAATTGTCGCGGCGCGGCTGGAGATTAAAGGCAGACCGCTCGATGTGCGCGTAACGGGGCAAAGCGATTATTACGGCGATGCAGTTCGGCAGCTTGAGCAAATCCCCATTAAGACCCGGCAGGGCAAAACTGTGTATCTTGGCTCTCTCGGCAGAATAGAGCGGACGGAAGCTGAAGCGGCTCTTGCGCGGCTTGACAGATCGGACGCTGTTTATACGGACATTGCAGCCGTAAAAAACAACTCCAAAGCGTTAAATAAAATAGCCGCGCAATTTTCGTGGTTTTCAATGGCGGATGAATCTGCCTTTAGCCGTTACAGAAATTCGCTTATTCTTTATGTCATTCTTGTTTTGATATTGCTTTACATGACAATGGGCGCTCAATTTGAATCGTTTCTGCTTCCGCTGATCCTCATGATGAGTATTCCTTTTTCACTGGTCGGCGCGGGTCCTGTTCTTTTAATTACGGGAACAAAAGTTGATTCAAGCGCTGTGCTTGGGTTAACCGCTCTCTTCGGTCTTGTTGTGAACAACAGCCTAATTCTCTTTGAAGTCAGCGAACAGAAAATTGACGGAGGTTTTGATCCTGCCGCTGCGGTTTTTCGCGGGGCATCCGAACGCTTTCAGGCGATTTTAATCACAACGTTAACAACTGTTTTTGCGCTCATGCCGCTTGTAATAAGTCCGCTGGGAAACTCGCAAAAATCCATGGCTGCTGTAATGCTCGGAGGGCTTGCGGCGTCAACATTACTCAGTTTGTTCGCAATTCCTCCGGTTCTTGTCAGGTTTTTTAAATGGAAACTTTACGGCGGGGAAAAGAAATGAAAAGTTTTAATTCCTGGCTGGAAAGAAAAAAAGCGGCTCTTTGCATACTTGCCGGAGTCTGTTCAATATCGTTATTCGTCATTATCAATTCAGGCGAAAAAATAAAAAATAATTCAGGAGGTTTTTATGTAATTAAATTCAGGCATTACGGCGTTGACGCGGCCGAAATGGAACGCAGCATTACCGTACCGCTGGAAGACGCGCTTTTTGCCATTCCTGGCGTAATGTCTGTGCAAAGTTCAAGCGAGAACAGTCTTTCAAATGTTTTCATTAGTTTCAAAAGCGAAGGAAAGGGGCGGTACGAAGCCGTTCGCGACGCCGCTCAAAGAGTGTACGAAACGCTTCCGTCGTCCGTGCAGAGGCCGGAAATAATTAGTTCAAATAATTCCAGGATACCGGTATGGTCCGCCGCCGTTTATTCGGGGAATTCGGTTTCTATGGCGCAGACTCTTGAAAAGATTGTAAAACCGAGGCTTGAAAGTCTTGAAGGCGCGGGCGAAGTCATTGTTTCGGGAACAGGCTTAAAAGAAATTTTTATAGTTCTTGATCAGGAGAAACTGAGCCTTCTTGGTTTACAGCCGTCTGCTGCTGCAGCCGCTCTTGGAATGAACGACGCAATATTTCCCGGCGGATCAATAATACATCAGAACAGGGAAATTTTAATAACCGTAGACGGCAGGTTTGGCGTAACGGATTCGCAGACGGACATATCATCTCTTGGGCGGGTTCTTGTTCCTCTTGGAGACGGAAAATTTATTGAGCTTTCTGAAATTGCCGTGATTACCGAACAGGAACGGACGCCGGATATTCTTTCGCGCTTAAACGGCAGGAAGACGGCAAGTATCGCAATAATGGGGCGGAACGGGACCGATTTGCGAAAACTTTCTTCGGATATAAAGAAGGAATTGTCCGCGCTGGCGGAAGACCGGACTTTGAAGCTGGAATTTACGGTGTTATCTGACATTGGAGCGGAAGAAGCCGCCGCTTTCCGTTCAGTCTTTAACGCGGCGCTGACAGGCGCTCTAATGGTGGCTGTTATCAGTTTTTTGCTGAAAAGCAAAGACAGCGCAAATTTTTCAGGTTTATTCTGCGCTTTGGCAATTCCTGTTGTCTGTCTGGTGTCGGCCGCAATTTTATCGATATCCGGCTTTTCGATAAACCGCTTGATGCTGGCGGGAATAGCGGCGGGAATTGGCTCGGCGGTCGACGCTGTAATTCTCTGTTCGGAAAAACTGCGCAAATGCCGAAGTTACGCAGATTCTTCGCTTGCCTTGCGTGAAATAACAGGTCCCCTGGCTGCGGGAGCCGCTACAACAGTCGCCGCCTTAATTCCTCTTATGACAGTAGAAGACAGCGGAGCGGGAATAATCGCAGCTTCAATTGCGGCAGTTACATTAACAGCCCTTGTAATGAGTCTGTCTTTATTGCCGCCGCTGCTTCTCTGGGAAACTAAAGGCGTTATTCAAATTAATTTTTTAAAATTACCGCGTTGTTTTAAACATATAAAACGGCGGTTGCTGCGTTTTCTTTGCAGGGTTTTAACCGCCGACGCAAAATTCTGTATCCGTTATCCGCTTATAATTTTATCGGCAAGTCTTGCGCTTACGGTTTCGGCGGCGCTTGCCTTGTTTGCAAAGGGCGCGGATATAGCGGGTTACGCTTCGGAAGATTCTGTATATGCACAGGTTGAATTTGAAGGAGGACTGCTTATCGAAGAAACAGACCGTCTGCTTGCCGCTTACGGTGAAAAACTTGCAGGTAACGCGGGCATTACAAACGTAGAAACAGGAGCTAGGACGGGTTCAGGCTCACTTCTAGTTTCATTTGATCCGAAACAGACACAGGCGCATCATGTAAGGGATTTGGCGAAACAAATCCCGATACCGGGCGGCTTTGTGTTCTTCCATGAAAATTCGTTAAAAGACCGCTACTGGGAAATAAAAATTTTCGGCGATGAAGATAAAAAATGCAGGGAACTTGCCGAAGAACTCGCGTATATTTGCGCGGGACATCCCATAATCCGCGAGAGGGTGCTTAATTTTAAACAGGGCAGCCGCAAACTTGTTCTTCTGCCTGACAGGGAACTTTTTGCGGAATCAGGAATTTATTTTTCAAATGCCGCTTCCGGGGTGAGGCTCGGAGTTTACGGACCTGTTGCGTATAAAAGAACGAACGAGGACGGAGAAACAGACGTAAGAATTTTAACAGGCGGCGGCAATTTATTTGATTACGGAACCGGAAGCGTTATGCGTCAATCAAGAGAGGGTGCGCTCGGCATACTTGTTTCCGCGGGAGACGCGGAAGCGGTTTCATCTTTGCATGTTGATTCGCTCATGCGGACAAAGGAGGAAACAGAGCCTTCCGGCATAAGAAGGGATGACCGGCGCAGAACCGCTTCAATAACAATTACGACAAAACCAATGGATCCGCGGCGCGTAAAACAAATGCTGTCCGGTTTAATTGAAAAACTAAATTTACCTCCGGGTTATTCCGTAGAATTCGATCCCGAAGCAATTCGTCAGGCGCAGGCTCTATCCTCAACCGTGCTTTCGCTTGTAATGGCTGTCATTTTCTGCTACATGATCATCGCTTCGATAAATGAATCTTTTACAATCCCGTTAATTGTGTTATCTGCTATTCCGCCTTCGCTTTCATTTCCTGCGCTCTGTCTTGTTTTGTCGGGAAGCGCGTATAACTCCGCTGTCGCCTGCGCGTTTATAGCGGTAAGCGGGATGACGGTTAACGCGGCGGTTCTTTGCGCGGACGGCTTGCGCTCAAAAATGCAGAGCAAAAAAACAGCGCTTGGTATTTATACGGCTTTAAGGCATAAAATGCCCGCGCTTCTGGCTACTACAGGCACTACAGCCGCGGGCGCGGTACCCTTTCTTTTTCTCAGGGAGGGAGCAAACGTTTTAATTCGGACGCTGTCTTTGACGGGAGCTTTGGGAGTTACGTGTTCCTGTCTTTGTTCAATAACCGTAATTCCGTCTCTTTTTATAATTTCAAAAAAAAGTTAATACACAAAAAACAATTCCGCTTGTGCGGGATATAAATTCTGATTTGGAAGTAAATATGATAAAAAAAATATTTAATAAATCAATTTCTGTCTTTCTGACATTTGTTTTTATTTTTGGATTAATTCCATCAATAATTTTTGCGCAGCCGGATAATCAACTGTCCGCTGACATTAAAGGCTTTAATAAATCGGTCTTTGAGAGCCACTTCAGCAGAGCGGACAGGGAAACAAATCCCGAACGCTGGCTGCTTGAGGCAAGATTGGGAGTAACGCAGGCGCTTTATGCGTGGGAAATGGTCGCCTGCGGCTTATATGAAAACCCCATGCTTTTTGAAGAAGATAAAAACAAGGTTAAAAATTGGAGCGGCGAAGAACTTGAAGCCCGTTTTATGAAATGGCTGACGGGAAGATTCTTCGGCGAAGCCGCTGAAAAGGCGTTTATCGAAATTTCTTCAGAGTTCAGTGAAACGCAAAAGAATTATTCCTGGCATCTCGATGATAAGGGAAATGTTATTTTTGACGATAAAACAGGCGATCCTATGATAATTCGCCCTGATGATGACAGGGAATTTTCGCGCGATTTACAAATGTGGCGGCATGAAGCCGATGCACATATTAAAAAAAATAATGCTTCTTTTGATACGGTAATGGCCGGCTTATACACCGAACTCTTAGCGTATATTCCGGAGGAATTTCGCGGGAAGATGAACGCTGTTATCGGGGAAAAGGGCGCGAATATCAGCGGGACAATAAAACGGGAATTTGAAAACATAGCCGCGCGCGAAGAAAGAATGTTTACAAGCAGGCGTACAAGGGATATATGGAGTCTGCGCAAAAAAAACGACAATGAAGCCGCAAAGGTATTCACGCAAAAACTGATTAATGAAACTGAGGAAGCGTGCGCGAGAGGAATTGAAAATTTAAACGCAAGAATCGAGCAGGCCTCGGCGGGTACGGGAGACCTTGCGTTAATAGGAGAAGAATGGCTTCGTTTATACAAGGAACAGTTTGACAGGGGGCTAAGAGCGTGGGAAGAAGCTGAAGAAAGATTTTTTGTAAGGCGTATTGAATGGGAACAGGAATCTTTCAGGCTTTTTTCCGAAGGTGAAGAAATGTGGCTTGCCGCCTTTGACCAATTCGGGGAAGAACGTAAAAAATGGGAATTAAAAGCAAAAGAGCTTTTTGAATCCGGCGAATTGATGTTTAAGAATATTTCGGAAAATTTTAACAGGAATATTACGGAGGCAAAAAAAGAATTTGAAATTAATATGACTATGCGCATAGGCGAAGGGACGGCAAAGGTTAAAGCATTGGTTGATATGTACCTGATCTGCGCTTCGGCTTCAATTTCCGCAAAGGAAAATATTCAATACTGGCTCGGACAATACGGCGATTCAGACATAAAAGATATGAAAGATCCTGATTTTTATACGTGGTTATTGCAGAAACAGGCGGATACAAATAATTCATCTTTGACGGAAATAATTAAAAATTATGAAATGTATTTGTCATACACGGAAAAAGCCGAGGATGTACGCGGCAGAATTATTGCAAATTATGCCGAACTACTGGGAACAGGGGCGTTAAAAGACATCCTTTCGCCGAATGCGTCCAGTGAAGATTTTTATCTTGACGAGTACCAAATTGCGCTTGTCAGGGCAAAAGCGCTTGTTCTGTATTGGGAAAGAAAAACAAAGATAAACGATGCTGTAATGAATTATGCGAATGAATATTCCGCCGGAAGAATGACAGAGGCGGAAGGATTGAGGGCGTGGGAAAATACGAAAGCCGCGTATAACGAATCTCTTGCAGTATATGACGCGGAATTGAAGAAATTAAATACAATCGGGGTAAATATTCAGAAACAGCAGGAAATATTAAGTAACCTCACTCAAAAATTGCTTGAAGAAGAAGAAAAGTTAAATAAATTAAATTCCGATTATACAGCGCTTGTCGGCGTGTCTCTTGTAAATAACAGTAATTATTATTCAATAGAATTGAATGCAAGATATGAATATCTTGTTAATGAATACAAAATCCTGCTGCAATCGGGAGCGGACGCCGAATATAAAAATATTCTTGAATACGGAATGAGATGGGATACTATTGAACGCAGAGAAAGCGCCGAAGATGAGCTTTATGTGCTTATAAACGGTTACGGTACGCAAATACCATCCCTTAATAAGCTGGAAAGAAATGTTCTTGAAGGAAGGGCTTCGGAAATTGATTTAAAATTGCGTTTAGCAGCCATCGACTTATTTGCGGATAACGGCGGAACCCTGCGTCCTCTTAATTCAACATACAGCGGCGCCGACTGGTACTGTAAAGCAAAAGGACTTAACCTTACCGCCGAAGAAAAAACCATTCTTTACGGTGAAAAATTATACGAGCAGCTTGTAGAAGATTATAAAAACAGTTATCAAATTTTGCTGGAAAAACAGACAGAATTAAACGAGGAAGATTTAAATGAATTTTATAATGAATATTATTTGTGTTTGGGTCTGCTTGATATTTACAATGAATATGAAGCGATAAATTCATTTACATACGGCGAATACTGGAAAGACTCCCGTAATTCATTAACCGCGCTTTTAAAAAGTATAGGCATTAACGATACATTCGGCTTACTGCCGGATGTTAAAAGAATCGGCGAATTCGTTTATAAACTGCCGGGAGATTTTCTGCAAAACGCCTCTAAATTTTTGTTTGATTTTGAAAAATGTTTTAGATTAATACCGGAATGGCTGGAGGCTGAAGTTAATAACTGGAAGAACGCAATGACGGAATACTTTGCGTCTTATGCGTTTTTTACGGATTATAAGTCCGCCGGTTTAGCGAATTCACTGTTTCTGAAAAAACAGGAAATTGACGCAAGATACAATGAATTCAACGCATATACCGACTCTTTGGAAGAAATTGACGATAGTGAAGTTGAACAGTTAAATAATACTTTAGCAAAGATAAACGACGACATTATTCTGCTTTACTGTACGGAACAGCTTTACACGGCATTTGAAACAATAAAAAGCGCTTCTGACGCCGCAGGGAATGATAAACACTGGCGTCAGTTTTTATACAACATAGAAAATTATGATTCATCGTTTTCAAAAGCTCAAACATGGGAAGAAGGCATATTGGCGGACGCGTTATTTAAAGCGGTTTATTTTACAAACCGCATTAATGACTCATTTGCCGTTTTTAATCAAAAGAATCCTGATTATGCGGCCGGCAGCGCCTTACAATACTATGAATTATATAAGGGAAAAGTTTCAGCATCCGCTTACCTGTTAAATTCAATAAAAATAATTTATAACGAAATTGCCAATTCGGGCAAATCGTATGAAAATTCGGGAATTGTTCCTGTGAATATAGGAATACAGCTTGAAAATCTCCGCGAAGCGCTTTCGGTTCAGGAAAATATTTATAATGTGTTAAGAAACGAATACTTTACGGAAGCTGATAAATTCCTTAATACCGGATTACGGTATGACAAGCAGTACAGCATTTTAAAAAAAGCGTATGAAAATTCAGAACTAAGGCGTTTTGAATATGAGAAGCAGGATGCCATACAGAGATGGGCAGGCACTGCCTATATAAATACTGACCGCATTGATACTGAAAACTGTAAAGAAAAACTGGCGAATGCCCGGACTGTTTTAGCCGTGCTTTCTGATATTTACAGCGGTGAAAGCCGCCGCTCATGGGATAATCCCGAATATAACGCGCTGTATGCTGAATATGAGCAGAGTTTCGGAAGAAAAATTAAAATAATGGAAAGCTTTGAACTGTTATTGGCGGAAACGGCTCAGGAACATATTAAAAATGAAAATCTTTACAAACAATATCAAAATTCTCTTAATAAGCTCGGATCAATAGACAGGGACTATTTAAATTATGTTTCTTCCGGCGATCTGTCCCAATGGACTGTCAAGGACATAATAACCTTAAAAGACGGACGGCTTGTCTTTTCCGCAGATTCTTCGATGACGCTTACAGGCGTAGACGAATCAAAAGCGGAAGCGCTTAACAATTTTTTTACAATGACAATATCACCTTACGGCGAACAATATGATATAAGTCTGTTTGAAGATTCTTTAAGGAGACTAAGTCAGAGAATGTCGGGCTATTTTCAGGATAGCGGCAAGTTTATGCAATGGAGTATGGCAAGGGATTACCTGATAACTTCGTTAATAAACGCCAACGGAGATTTGTCTTTTTTACAAAATTATTATTCAGGATTGGGACAGATGGAGAAAGACGGTCCGCTCGGCTCATTGCTTGTAAAAGAAAAAGTTTTACAAAGAGTAAAAGATATTTATTCATTATCAGGTATAGAAGCCATGAATATAGCTTCCGAAATGACGCTGCATTCCTATTGGGAAGCCTTAAGCGAGGAAGAAAAAGCCGATCTTGAATATTATGTTATTCTGACATTAACAGATAGCGACAGCGAATATTTTACCGGTTTTTCACAGATGCGTACTCTTAATATGTACGAATATGCGTATGATTATGCCTACAAGAATTATGCGTATGCAAAAAAACAGAAAAATACATGGTGGAAATTCCTGTGGTCATGGGTATATAACGGAATATTGGAGTATAACTACAATGCTCTTCAGAGAATCGAACCTGTTTTAAATTCCACAAGAGATAATATAAATAGATGGACTCAAGGACTTAATAATAATCTTTCATCAATACGGAATTTTGCTTCCGCATACGCTGAGTCCTGCAAAAGAATTGATGAATTGGAAGGAAAAGCGCCGAACGGCGAAACTATCGGCTGGAACGCCGTTAATCTTGCGCTTTCAAGAGTTAGTAAAATAAGCGAAGCGGACATTTCGGAGATTAAAGTTCACTGGCTTAAGATGCAGTCTGAAACCGGACTGACATTCAACAGCGTACAGGAGGCTTTTTCCGGACTTCTTGGATGGGCAAGAAATACGGAAGATAAAAACAAAAATGCTTTTGAGAATGTTTGGATTGACGATGCGCAAAAACAGCAAATAAACGATAACAATTTTCTAATCGCCGCGGAAGCTTATATTGCGGGAAAAATCAATATCGGAGCGTTAAAAACAGCCGCGGAAAACGCTTACGGCAAAAAAGCAGCGGCGCGGAAAAATCATTTTGATAATGTAAACTCTGTTTTGTATAACAATCTTTCGATTTATTTAAATATCAATGTGGATTTATTTGCGGAATTCCGCGCTCCCGGGGAAGAACTCGCCTCGTTAACCGAAAAAATTCTGAGAAACAGATATAACGCGGAACTTTCAGTCAGAGAAACCGAATGGAACCTGAAATTGCAGGACATAAACGCAAAGTATAATGAATGGCTGGATTCCGCCGCCCTGATATTTGAAAACGGCAGAACGGACTGGAACGCAAGCGTTCAAAAAATGGAGGATTCCTATAAACAATGGAAAGTGAATTTTCAGAAAGAATACGAACGCGTAAGCGGCGAGTGGGCTGAAGCGTATCTGGCGGGACTTGAAGATAAGGAAAAATGGCTGGAACAGGCTGCCGACGCCGCAAATCAGGCTTCCGTAGAATCATTCTTTTTGCTTGCGGGCGCGGAAGGAGAACGATTATCGCGGTTTATGGACACAAGGGAACCGTTTGGAATTCGCAACGCGTTACCCGAAACTGAAGCCTTAACGGCAAAACTTCTGCAATCTTCCGGAATAGCGAATATGTACAAAGCGTTCGGCGTGATAAACAATATCACGGAAACGGCGTCTTCCGCCGTCAGGCGCGGCATGGGAGGCGCCGCAATATGGGATGCATCTGTCGTAAAATCAACGGCTGCGGACTTGGCAAGAAAAACAAACGCTGAAATTGCTGAAAGAGAAACCAGGAAACTTGCGCATACCGCCCGGTTAACCGCTGATGAAATAATTAAGGAATTGGTGTCTTCTGTGGATACAGCCAATAACAATTTCCGGGAAAACATGTATATTTTTTTTATTATGAGAGGACACTGGAGAAAAACCGGAAATGATTATGTAAAAAACGTTGTTAAAGGTTCAACGCTTTTTACCCCGGTTGTTTCCAAAACCGTAAATATTACGGGGTACAGGAATTACATAATGAACCAGTTGTCTTTAAAGACAAATCTGGAAGAAAATTTTCTTGCCGGTTTGGATACAATCGCCATAAGGGGATTGATTGAGAATGTAAAAATAGAGATAAAAATAATCAGCGAGGAAATATTCGGGACAGAAAAAGAAAAATCGGCATATTCCAAAGATCAGGGACAATCTCCCGGTAAATTCGGCGTTCATATAGGAAAAGAACCGTCCGTCAGACCGGCGGAAGAATTCGGTTCTTCCAGAGACTCATTGTTTATTGATGAAGGCGCCGGTGAACTTGGCAGGCTTATGTCGGACTTCATTTACTGGAATGTTATTGATACAAGGGGAAGCGCGGAAATCGCTCTGGCTCCGTGGGACAAACGGATTTGGAATGACGAAAACAGTTTCTTCTCGGCGCCGACTTTAAGGTCGGTGGGTCAATTCGCCGGTACTATTGCCGGCGCTTTAATTGCGGCGGCAGCCGCTCCGGTAACAGGAGGAGCGTCTGTAATCGGGTTATTTGCCGGCGCTGCGGTAAATTCTGCGGATGATTTATTGTTTAGTTCTCTTGACGCGGCTTTTGGCTATAAATCAGTCGGCGAAGCGGGTTTTGAATTCGGAAAATCTTTATTGGTCAATACCGCAAGCGCCACAATCGGCGGCGTGTTTAACGGTTTCGGAAATATCAGCGATAAGGTGCTTTCCAAAGGACTAACGTCAACCGCCGTAGGAGCCGTAAGTACGACAGCCGGCAAGATAATGGTGCAAACCGCAATGACAGGGCTTCAAACAGCGGCGACAATGATGACAACAAACGCTCTTAACGCAATTACATACAACAGATCGGACGGTTTCGGCTGGTCAAATGATATATTCAAGACCGGATTAAAGGGTGTGCTTACAAACACAGTGTCGTCAATGGCAAGCGCATTTACATCAGGAACTCTGCAGGCGGTAAACAGCGGCTTTTCAAGGGAAAAATTGGAAGGTTTTAATAATGGCAATAAATCAGATATTACAACACTTAACAATCTCGCCGGCTCTCTTGTCGGACAGGGAGTAAATTATGCTATGGGAAGCGACTTTACATTAAATGTACTTAATCTAAGCATGATAACGGACAACAAATATAACAGCGGATTGCTTGAACTGCATCTTGGCCGCGACGGCGTATCCATGAGCCTTGGTACGGGAGGAGCCAATGTCAGTTTTGACAATTTGCGGGCGGCCTTTAGAGGCGCTCAGGTTTGGAATGTAAATAGTCGTATAAACACATTTATTAAAAAGGAAGAAATATTTAAGGATGACATCGCTCTTCGCGCCCAGTACGGTTACGGAGATAACGTGCAAAAAAACCAGCTTTGGGATATACTTAACGGTGATACAAAAATCGTAGCCGATACCGAAGGAGATTTTTTTGCGCAAACCACAATAGTTAACGGACAAAGGGTGATCAATTTGTCAGGTTATAAAAAGGGCATGGATATGGAAGAACAGATGCTACTGGCGCTGATTCTTGGACACGAAGCGTACAGGGACGGATATAAAACCGGAGAAACAGACGCATACGGAAACATAGTAACAGAAGAAAGATCCTTTTTAGAACTAAAAGAAGCTTCAATTGCAAGGATAGCGATGGGAGACCGGATCAATAAAGAAAATAACTGGTTTTATGGTAATTATATGGGACTTGAATTTGAAAGCTATTTGTTGGACATGGCAAAAACTTCAGAAAATTTTTCTCTGTTTTCCGATTATCTGGAATTGATTTACAACAATGAGAATGATTATTTTTTCAAACAGACAACTACGGGAGGTGATTTCCAAGATGTAAAAGGTGATTTTGAAATATTACCGCTTTTTAATGCTATATCTCCAGATAAGGTAGAAGAAAGAAACAGCCAAAAAAAAGATGCTGCTTATGAAAAATATATTGCTGAAACGGAGAATAACAATCCGTTAGAGCTTGAAGCATTTAAAAATGACAAAGACCTTTTAAAAGCCTATGGATATGTTGAATTTAAATATGAATCTATCTATTTGTTTGGCTGCAGGTTTTTATCCACAAAATATGCTCTGGAAGCTATAACAGGTTCACATTATAAAACAATTTGGTTACATGATTATATCACAAAAAATAAACTCTATACAGGTGAATCGGACTTAGACAACCAAAACATGGCCGATATAATGAATCGATTTTCAGAAGGAAAGTATAATGTTACAGTGTCAAAAACTCTTTATAAACCAAGTGTGGAAAAGATATATGAGATGGAGCAATCATCACAAATGTATCTTGCGTGTCTTCAAGTTGACAGCGCTTCCGGTGGTAAACATTATGTAATGCTTTCAAGCATAGACTTTACGTATGATGACAATGGTAAAGTATCCGGTATAAGTAAAGTAAATGTTGCAAATCCATGGAGCAAGCAGGAATCGTATACAGGATATCTAAGTTACACCATGAATCAAATAAAACGTTGGGACATATTTGAAGTTACTCAAAAAGATTTTAAAGTACAAAGTAGAAGATTACAAGCGGGGATAAAACGGACACAGTGATAGATTTACAAATTTATTGATGGTATTTTAATTTCCTATAGGGAATTTCATAAGTGATTTTCCCTATAGAATTTGTTATAATCAAGAGAAGGAGAAGACAATGAAAAAATTCCAAATAAACTGCATGATTGCTTTATTTATCATTTTATGTTTTTCCTGCCGTAAAAATAAAAATGAAGAAAATGTTCATTCAGAAAACGAACAGGAAATTTCTATTGTTAATCAGGAGATTTATGTTGTTAATATAGAAGATAATCAAGATACAACTATAAAAAGTTATCCAATCGAAAAAGAGAGCTCCTGGGGTATTACTTGTTATACAAACATTACTGACAATAATGTGAATGTAAGAATTTCTCCGTCTCTGGACTCAAAAGTTGTATACAAGCTGCAAACAGATGATATTGTAGAAGTAAGGGGATTTTCAAATGAAACTATGACTATTGATGATTATTACGGGAATTGGGTTAATATTCATTTTAAATCTATTAAATCAGAATTTATAGAAGGATGGGTATTCTCAAAGTATGTAAATATAGGGGATAAAAAACCGGTTCCGATAAAATTCGTAGAAATTCTGCCGGATAAATGGTTTGGGGTTATCAAGCTATCATATAATGTAGAAGGAAAAGAAATATTTGGAGAAGTTGGTTATAGTATGGAGGGTAATTATTATGTTTTTATTTGGGGTTCAATTACATTTGGCTATCATTATAGATGTAAACCGGGAATATATTTTTTAAACAAGGATACGTACGAGTTAAAACACTTTACATATTCCGGCGCATTTTCAGACGGAGGAGGAATTGGCTGGGTCTCGTTTACAAAAGATTTTGAATATGTAATTCAGGATTCCGGAACAAGTTCAGGGATAAGAGGCATAACAGCGTGGAGATGCAGTACAAATGAGTTGATTTATCAAGGTATATATTATAGAAACAGCAGAACAATTGGTCATACGATTGATGTTGTATATATGTATGATGATTGGTATTATGAACGCGGCCGTACTGATGACGAGATTATGGAATATGGGAAAAAATTCACGGCAGAAAATCCGGTTCCTGAAGATATAGAAAAGAGAAGAAGAGAAACCGGACTTCACTTGGAAATAATAATCAATTGTACGATTAATCTTGACACAGGCGAGAGAACGATTAAAGGCGGTGAATATATTCTAACACAATAGCGGGTTAAAAATCGACACATGGAAGTGTTTGTGATTTCATCCTTAACAAAGGGACAGAGAATGAAAAGAGAAATAACCATGTTAAAAACATTATTGCTCGTAATTACGGCATTATTATTTATTGCTTGTAATAATCAAAAGAAGGATGCAAGTATTTCGGGAAAAAATACAGATGTAATTGCATTTGAAACAAATACAACGAATAATGATGAAGTTGGAAGTCCGGAAGTATTTTTTTTCGATGAAAATACAATGAAAGATATTGCAGACGCGTTTAATGCGTTGGAAACAAACAAAATAAAAGATATTACTTTCAGAGAGATGCTGATATCCGAAAACATATTATCTGGCAAAGAAATACGCGATTATGATAATTATAAGACAGATGTTCCGATGGGGACATATTTCTGGGACGAATTCAGTGAATATGAAGCGCAGTATAAATTGACAGATAATGAATCCAAGCTGCTTGGAACATGGATGAACACGGCAATGAATACAAATCCATACTATCGTTCTTATGCTTTTTTCCCAAATAAACTTTTTGTTTTAAGATTTAAATATGAAAATTATATTTTTATTGACAATGAAAACAGATCGCTTTTCAGGGCGGTAGGAACATGGGAAATAGCAGACGGCGTGGTAAAAATAACAGTCTATTCAATGGAAATTGAAGACGAGGAAAAACCTTATCCCAACAATAAAGACATAGTCTTAATAGAACACCCTTATACGTTTGATTTCATAAAAATTGACAACATTGACGTACAGGGGTATACCAAAAAACCAGCCTACGACAAAATTCTGTCAGAAGAACTGCAAAGACAGATAAACGAAAAAGTACCTAACACAACAAACAACCTGTATCTGCGAAACGTTTATACATTTGATTTTATACCGGTAACAAAAAAAAATTACAATTACTTTACCTGTTTTCCGGAGATGGCGAGAGAAAAATATGCAGGGTTTGAGATAGCAACCAATCCTGAACTGATCAGGAAATATATTCTTAATAATTTGAATTAATAAAAAGATGGGGGAAGTCGATGACACGATTTTCCCCATCTTTTATTAACAAAGGAACAGAGAATGAAAAAAAGAACAATTTACTTTTTTATTAAAACCGGAAAGGAAAAAATGAAAAAAACATTGAAGTTCATATTACTTTTTCTTACCCTCTCATGTTCAAAAAATATAGATAAGAACAAACAAATTGTGGAAGAAGAATCTATTGTAACAACAGAAATTGCCAATATGACATATGATGAAATTAGTAATAATATTATCGGCCATATAAATGACGATAATATCAGAATAAGAAGCAATCCAAATACAAATTCTGAGATTCTTGGCTTATTAAATATGGGCGATAGTGTTACAGTAATTGATACATCTAATGAAAAAGTTACTATCAATAATTATAATAATTATTGGTATAAAATTATTACAAATGATAATATTACCGGCTGGGTTTTTGGCGGATATATTGAACTTATAAATAATGAAGAACCTCCTGAATTTGCGGAAATGTCATGGAACAGTAGATTTGGAAATTTGGCTCGTTTGGAAAATATTTCAATTAACGATTTACAATCCTGTTCATGGAGAAGATATTTCACATATATATTTTTTTCTAAAGAGGGAAATTATGCCAGAACAGATCGTTGGGATAAAGCCAAGTATGGCAGGTATATTTTTAAAGATAATACAGTATATTTTTTCCCGCCGATAGAAATTATTAGGTTCGATGAGTATTATACTGTAAATAAATTAAACTATTCAAATGAATTACATTTTGAAGGAGCTCCTGTTTTACGAAGTGATGATGAGACTGTTGTCTTTGTTGCAAATGATTCGGAATTTGTAAAAACCGGAGAAACGATAAGGATGTATAAATATTATTGTGAAAGAATTTTTGAACCCGGGAAAGTAAATAGAGATGGTTATTTATTTACATTGCCGGATAAATCGTCAAAAAATTTGTTTTACGATAATTATTATGGTAAGAAAGCAACAGAGGCGGTTACTGCAAAACTTGCTAAGACAAAGATAGACAATATAACTTGGTATTATACAATATTTGATTTTACAAGCGGCGATCCAATAGACGGCGGCGGTCCGTTTTATGAAGGCTGGTTGTCAGAGGACTATTTTAAATAGCGAATCCGTTATAGAATTTATGGAGTTACCTAAAAAAGTTCTCTGACTATTGATAATTTTTACGGGAATTGGGTTAATATTCATTAATGAGTTAAAAATCTACATATGTAAGTGTTTGTCTTTTCATCATACAAACATGATGCGTCTTCTGCCGAATAATTTGTCATTATCCTAAAAATCTTCAAAAATATGTTGATTTCACTGTTTTTCGTGGTTTTTACGCTAAATTGAAAGTTTTATTTATTGACAAATACCATTTATGGAAATATTCTACCATATATAGGGAAATTTGCATATTTGAAAACGATTTTTGTTGTTGATGACAGCGATACCAATCTGGCGATGGCTGAAGAAGCTTTAGAAGATTATTATCGTGTAATGACTATACCGTCTGCGGGGAAAATGTTCCTGCTTTTGGAAAAAATGACTCCTGACTTAATATTGCTGGATATTGAAATGCCTGAAATAAACGGGTTTGAAGCGCTGGAAAAACTAAAGTCCGGCGGTTTATGGTCGGATATTCCTGTTGTTTTTTTAACGGGGACTGTAAACGAATCTATTGAAGAGCGAAGTTCAAAGCTTGGCGCAGTCGGTATTGTTACAAAACCATTTTCCTCGCCCGCGCTGCTTGACTGCGTTAAATCGCATATAGAGTAATATAAATGATTTATTTGTTCATGAGTTTGACTTTTAACATAATTGGAGGAATTGATGAATTCAATTATTGAAAAAATCAAATCTATAAATACCATTTATATACAAATGCTGATTGTAATTACAGCGTTTCTCATAATGGGCGTATCAAGTTTTTTCTTTGTAAGCAGCATTGAACGAAAACATCTGGTTACTGACGCGGAAGATGCCCTTACGCTTATTCAATCCGAAATAGTTACAAGTTTTCTGGAGTATGAAACATTTCTGAGCGGTTTCTCGGAAACCATACGCAGCATGGTTTTGCGCGGCGAAAATCAGAATACATTAGATGCATATATGGCTTCAATAACCGATTTACTGCTTACAGACAGAGAGCGTATGGAAAACTTGTTCAATATACATGGATATTTTTTTACATGGGGCGGCACATATATATCAGGCGTAAAAAGAGACCTTCCCGACGATTTTATTTTTCAGGAACAGTCATGGTTTAAAACGGATATTCAAAATGAAAGAAAAGTTATTATTTCTGATCCTTACGCTGATGTTAATACAAAGCGGCGTATCCTGACATTTTCGACATTAATTGCAGACGACAGCGGTAATCCGCTGGCTATAATATGCCTTGATATAGAGACCGATAAATTATTTAATCAGGTTACAAATGTCTATCTTACGGAAAACAGCTATGGAATACTGTTGAATAAAAAATTGAATATTATAGCCCACCCTATACCCTATTTAATCAGCATAAATATGCATAATGTAAGAAGCGGGCTGAGAGATCTTGCGCCTGAACTGGAAACAGGGCTGAATGTTTATGAGCGAAGATTGAGAAATTTCATGAACGATGATGTTATTGTATATTTTATAAAGATAAAATACGATCTTTATTTGGGTCTTGTAATACCTGTGCATGAATATTACAGAAACGTATATAAAATGGCTGCATTCCTTGCTATTATCGGTTCTTTATTGGCTGCGGTGTTATGCGTCATGCTGTACCGTATTTCTCAGGCAAAACTCAGGTCAGATATAAGCACAAAGCAAAAAAGCAGTTTTCTTGCTACCATGAGCCATGAAATACGCACGCCGTTAAACGCAATACTGGGTATGACGGAAATTCAAATACAAAATACATCTCATCCTCCTTCTACATGCGAAGCCTTTTTAAAAATAAACAACTCCGGAAACCTTCTTTTAAACATAATTAACGACATACTTGATCTTTCTAAAATTGAAGAAGGCAATTTGAATTTGGCGCCGGTAAAATATGAAGTTGTAAATCTTATTAATGACGTTGTACAATTAAACTATATTCGCTATGAAAGTAAACAAATAGAATTTGTATTGGAAATTGACGAAAATACTCCGTCAGTATTAATAGGCGATGATCTTCGCATTAAACAAATATTAAATAATCTGCTTTCCAATTCTTTTAAATATACGGACCGCGGCAAAGTAGTATTGTCAGTCGGCGCGGAATGCGTAGGCAAGGGAGGCGGAGCTGTTCTTGTTACTTTGATTTTCAAAATAAGCGACACAGGGTACGGAATGACTCCTGAACAGGTAAAAAAACTTTTCAGTGAACATGCCAATTTTAACCTGGAAGCGAACCGCACTACAGAAGGCACGGGTCTTGGAATGACCATTACAAATAATTTGATAAAATTAATGTACGGCAAAATAGACGTGGAAAGCAAAATAGGAAAAGGAACAACAGTTACGGTAAGACTGCCGCAGAAAACGGACGGCGTGGGAATACGCGGCGTATTGGGCAAGGATACGGCGGAAAATCTGCGCCAGTTCAAGATGATAAATACCAGACAAATTAAAAAGACGCAGACTTCGCATGAATATATGCCTTACGGAAGCGTTCTTATTGTTGACGATGTTGAAACAAACCTGTATGTAGCCAAGGGACTCATGGCTCCGTACGGGCTGAAAATTGACGTTGCAAATAACGGGTTTGAAGCGGTTGATAAAATAAAGGGAGGCAATGTTTACGATATCGTGTTTATGGATCATATGATGCCGAAGATGGACGGTATTGAAACGACAAAGTTAATCCGGGGAATGGGGTACAATAAACCGATAGTAGCCTTGACAGCTAACGCTCTTGCGGGTCAGGCGGATATGTTCATGCAAAACGGTTTTGACGGTTTTATTTCCAAACCTATAGATATACGCCAGTTGAATGTTGTGTTAATCAGGCTGATTCGCGAGAAATATCCCGCCGATGTAATAGCCGCCGCCCATAAAGAAAAGGCAGAAATAGAAAGAAAACTCGGAACCGTGCAGGCAGTTCAGCAGGTTGACACGCAATTAGCTGAAATATTTGCGCGTGATGCCGAGAAATCCATCTCAATTCTGGAAAGCTGCTTGTCAAGAAGTCTGGTAAACGAAGAAGATGTTCATATGTATGTTATCAATGTTCACGCCATGAAAAGCGCGCTTGCAAATATCGGTGAAAAGGATTTATCCGCGGTAGCGCTTAAGCTGGAACAGGCGGGAAGAGAAAAAGATATAAATGTAATGCTTGAGCAGACAAACGATTTCCTCGATAAACTGCGCCTGGTTATCAACAAAATTAAACCTAAAGAAGAGGAAAAGAGTGAAAATTCCGAAAGCGATCTTGAATTTTTAAGCGAAAAACTAAGAATAATAAAGGATGCGTGCGCGGCCTTTGATAAAAAAACTGCAAAAAGCGCGTTGGGTGAATTAAGGGAAAAAATTTGGTCCCACGAAATAAAAAATACAATAAATTTAATAAGCGAACACTTACTGCACAGTGAATTTGACAATGCTTCCGCTCTTGCGGAGAAATATATAAAATAACGGCTCGCTTATCAGTGTTTTTCCGGCGCAATAGCCTGCGCCCAGTAATTAACCGCGATCCCGAAGGCAACAGAAACGTTAAGCGAAGCTTTTGCGCCGTAACACGGAATTGACACTCTGCCCAGGGAAGCGTCCGCCGCCGCTAAAGCGCGTGGGCTGACTCCCAATTCTTCGGAACCGGCTATTAATAACCCCCGCCGGGGGAATGTAAATTTATCCAAAGGAACGCCTCCTGTTTCCAGCGCGAAAACAGGATACGCCAATTGCGGAATTTCCTCCGTAGAAAATAAATTCTGCCGCTCCCAGGACACAGTTTCTATGCAGCCCATTGCAGTCCTTTGCGCGCGGCGGTGATGAGGGTCCGCGCAGAAAGGAGAAAGAATTATTTTTTCTACGCCGAAGCTTTCCGCCGTGCGAAACATTGCGCCCACGTTAAAGGGAGAGCGAATGTCTTCCAAGTAAACCTGCATTCCTTCAAAAATTTGCCTTTCAGCGGGATTTAGCGTTCCCTCGCTGTTACGCTTGTCAAAGTACCCGAAGTCCCAATCAGCCTGTTCGCGCCCTATTGCTGTGTGTAAAAGATGTTTAACATTATTTAAAGCCCGTCTGACCGTTTCAGGGGACGGCGCCCCGCTGAAAGTAACAGATGCTTCCTTAAACAAAATCCTTGCATCATCTGAAAAAAGAGAGTCATCTGTCAGCATTTTTACGGTGTCGGCAAAAAATATAATTTCACTGTCAGTAAAAATATTCAGCCCTTTTTTTTGCTCGGAAAGAGAGAGTCTGTTTTCCGCCATACTGAATATTTTTGCAATCTTACGGAGTTTTTGGGTACGCGGTAATTTTTCAAGTTTGTATAGAGGAATCATGTTTCTGTTATACGGATAAATTTCCTGTTACATTTAAAAGCTGTTCTATTTGCTGCATAACATAATCCTGAAATCTGGGCGGCAGCTCATTAAAAAGCGTTACCATACGCTGTAATTTTTCTCCCGGTGTACTGAAAAACATATCGCCCTCGCCTGTCTTAAGCCATTTTTCATTAACGCCGAAAGTCAGAGAAATCAAATGAATAATCCTGTTATTTACCCTTCTATGTTCACACTCCAGTTCCGCGATATAACCGTTACTTATATAAATGGCTTTCGCAAACTCAACCTGTGACATATTCAGAGTTTGCCGCACATGCCTTATACGTTTACTGATTGTCATATCCATATCATATTATATAAATTCTCACTATGCAATGTAGGATATTTCAATATTTTTAAGTATCTATTTACAATTCTCATAAAACTGTATAAAATACTCACATAGAGTAATTAAAGAGGAATAAAATGGTTTATGATGAAAAATTGAAAAAAGTATGTGACGATTTCTCCTTACTTAGTGAAGATCAACAAAATTATATACTTGGTATTTTACAGGCTCTTGCTTTTGCCAATTCTTCATATAGTCATTCTGAGTCTGTAGATTCGCCTAAAACTACGACAACTCTTGAATAGCCGGAATCTGTTTTTATAGATGATTTTTATATAATAATTGGTTATAATGCGAATTTATGGAAAAACCAAAGGGAAAAAAGCCAAAACGTTTCCTGAAAGTTATATTGATAATTCTTTGTGTTTTTCCGGTTATTTCCGTTATATGGGTTGTTTTTTCTCTGGTCGGCAGGGTTGATGCAAGCGCTGTTATTCCCGATTCCGCGAATGTGCGCGTAAGCGTCCCGAATATGCTGCATTTTCTGGACGGGGTTCTGGCTCACGAACCCTTAAATGAAGTATCCGCCGTACCCGCGCTTGCGCAGATGGCTCCCGTACTCAATGCGTTAAACGAAACTCCGCTTCTTAAAAACAATTTTCTGCGCCTTGCGGCGCGGGGAAAACTCGGGTTTGCTCTTCTGCCTTCAGAACCCGGTAAGATGACACTGGTTGCGGGTTATGATCTTGGTTTTCTTTCTCCGCTGCTTAGAATCCTTCCCGCCGTTTCAGGTTTTTTTAATATACCCGGTCTTTATTATGTGCAAGCCGGCAGGAACTCGCGTTTTGAATTCCGCGCGAACGACATGACTCTTTATATAGGACCGTACAGTAATTTGCTTTTTATTACAAATAATTCAAACCTTTATGAATCGCGCTTAAAAATAAAAAACGCCGATGTACATGATTTTAACCGCCTTAAACCTTCAGCGTATGACGCCGCTGTTTTAATTTCCCGTGAATATATTAACTCTCTTTTTTCCGAACAGGATCCTAAAATTGCTTCAATACTTGAAAATATTAACCTTGATTCAATGCTCGAAGCAGGTATTTCAATCAACAACAGAAAGTTTGAATTTGATCTTTCAGCTAACATGTCGTCAGATAAAACTGTATTCAACCGT
>Ga0268262_10000481_pt1 | contig 52858 bp, 42 predicted proteins | sample TergutNc150P3_FD_190354 | JGI IMG/M metagenome (GOLD analysis project Ga0268262, IMG submission 190354) | Nasutitermes corniger P3 segment gut microbial community from laboratory colony in Florida, USA - Nc150 P3 (SPAdes) (version 2) | ecosystem: Host-associated > Arthropoda: Insects >... | reverse complement strand
TGAACGAGATGGCGTCCGGCGCGGAGCAGATAAACATGGCGGTGCACAATGTCAACGAGATGACCCAAAAGAACCGCGACGCCATTGAGGATTTGCTGAAGGAAGTTTCGCGCTTCAAGGTGGAGTAAACGTTTAGATTATAGAACAGGGCAATGCGCAAAAAGTAATGTTGTGAATTGGCCTTATCTCTTGCATTATCTTTCATTTTGATATAAAATCGAAAGTGAAATGAAAGTATTTCGCAAGGGAAACGGAAAGGAGCCCATAAATCAGAATATTTTGCGGCTATTGCCGCAAAATTTTACAAGCCCGGCAGGCTCCTAGATGGTCGCTGAACTAACCGAAAGGGAGCGGGTAATATTGGACCGGCTTTCCACAGACGGCTCGGTTTCGGTGGGTGCTCTTGCCCGTGATTTGGGGCTTTCTGAGGTTACCATCCGGGGCGATTTTAAAGTCCTGGAAGAAAAAGGCTGGATCAATCGCAAATGGGGAGGGGCCGCTCCCGCCCTGCACAGGGATATCCTGGAAAGGCAGAAGGTCTGCCAGGAGCAGAAAAACTCAATAGCAAGGGCTGCGGCGGAGCTCGTCCGGGACGGGGACGTTATCATGATAGAAGCGGGCACAACCACGGCGTTGATTGCCCGTTACCTTTCCGGAAAGCGTGACATTCACATCGTTACAAATTCAACCCTGGTGTTTTCCTATGCCAGGATGTTTCCCAATATACAGATTACCATGACTGGCGGCGAGTTCCGTAGAAGCACCGAGTCCATGGTCGGCCCCATAGCGCTTGAGACCCTAAACCGCCTGAACGTGCGGCTGGCCTTTGTAGGGACAGACGGCTTTACAACAGAGAGAGGCATGACCACCCATCTTATGGAGGGCGCGGAGATTGTCAGGATGATGAAAGCCCACGCCGAGACTACGGTACTTACCGCGGATTCTAGCAAATTCGGCAGAATAGGCTTTTCCTATGTGCTGCCGCTTTCTGCAATGGACCTGATTCTGACCGATTGGGATTTAAGCGATGCAGCGGAAACAGAGTTGCGTAAAGCGGGAATAAACATTAAGAAGGTGAAAAACTAATGGCGCATATCATAATAATGCCCCGTCAGGGGAACACGGTAGAGTCCTGTATAATCACAAATTGGAAAGTCAAAGAGGGCGACATTGTAACGCCGGAAACCGTTGTCTGCGAAGTGGAAACCGACAAGGCCGCTTTTGAGGTTCCGGCTGGAGCGGCGGGAACGGTTCTGAAACTCCTGTTTGCCGCAGGCGATGATGTTCCGGTTTTAAAGCCCATCGCGGTTATCGGCACAGCGGGCGAAGACTGGCAATCGGCAATAGGGAATGGGGATCAGGGAATAGGGAATAGGGAATCAGGGTCAAAAAACATAGCATCTAACACTAACTCTAATATTACAAACAATAATCCCCAGTTCCCAGTCCCCAGTTCCCAGTCCCCAGGCTTTGCTTCTCCCAGGGCGCGGAACCTTGCGGGAAAAGAAGCTCTTCCACTGGACACAGTGCCAGGCACCGGCCCCGGCGGCAGGATCATCGAGAGTGATGTAGTGGCGGCGCTGAAAAATAAGCCCCCCTTGACCGCCGCTGCCAAGGCGGCAGGATCGATAGCGGTTCCGTCGATTGGATCCGGCATAGGCGGGCGGGTTACCACCTCGGACATAGCCTCTCCGTTCTCTGCTCTTCCCTCCCCATTCCCCATTCCCCATTCCCTATTCCCCAATGAAGAAGGCACAATCACCGAAACTCCCATCAAGGGTATACGCAAAGTTATTTCTGACAGGATGCTTAAGTCCCTGTCGGAAAGCGCCCAGTTTACCATCAACGCTTCCGCGCCAGCCGCGAAGCTTCAGGAATTCCGTATGGGGGTAAAATCTCAAGGCAGCCTCGCCGAGGAACTCGGTCTTTCTAAAATTACAATAAACGACCTTATGCTTTTTGCCGTTGCCAGAACGCTCCCGCGTTTCCCTTATATGAACGCCCATAAAACCGGTGAGATTATCAAAACCTTTGAACGGGTTCACCTGGGTTTCGCCGTGGACAGTCCAAGGGGGCTTATGGTACCCGTTATACGAAACGCCAATTTGCTTTCGCTGGCGCAGATTTCCTCGGAGGCGAAACGGCTGGTAACGGCCTGCCATAACGGCACGGCAAACCCCGATGAGCTTTCAGGTTCAACTTTTTCGGTGTCCAATCTTGGGAGTTTTGGCGTCACAAGCTTCACGCCGGTGCTAAATATGCCGGAAATTGCCGTCCTTGGTGTTTGCGGCATTGAGCTGAAGCCGGTCGCTGTTTCGACGGGAGACGCAAACGCGGGTAATTGCGCTGTCCGCTTTGAGCCGCAGATTGGTTTTAGTCTGACTATCAACCACCAGGCGGTAGACGGCGCCCCGGCGGCCCGTTTCCTAAAGGCGCTGTGCGAGGCTGTAGCGCATATAGATCTGCTTTTGGCAGCAGGGTAAGACTGTGGAACAATTAAGTATTTGTAAAAAATTTACCACGAACCACACTAACCAATACGAACAAATAGGGACTGGGGATCGGGGACTAGGGACTAGGGTTTCCATTCGGGAATTTTTCCTGAAACTATCAAGCATGATTATCGTAAGTTTTCCCTATTCCCCATTCCCTGTTCCCCAATCCCTAAATAGGGGGCTTTAATGTACGATACGATAATTATTGGCGGAGGGCCGGCGGGTTACCTTGCCGCCGAGCGACTGGGACATCATAAAAAGAAAGTCCTCTTGATGGAAGAACAGCATCTTGGCGGAACCTGTCTTAACGTGGGCTGTATTCCGACAAAGACCCTGCTCAATTCCGCGAAACTTTTTGTCCACGCGAAAGAGGCGGAGAAGTTCGGCGTAAAAGCCGAGGGGCTTTCGTACGACTGGAGCGCGATTCAAAACTGGAAGAGCGAGGTGATAACGAAACTACGGAGCGGCATCGAAAGCCAGATGAAAAGATATGGCGTGGAAGTGGTTAACGGCAGGGGCGAGATACTCAGCGCGCCTTCAGGCGAAAAAGGGGCAAAGGTCAGATCCGTTACGCCTGACGGAAATGCAGAACATGAGGGAAAAACGGTTCTTGTATCGACAGGCTCCGTTCCCGTTCTGCCTCCCATACCGGGCGTAAAGGACAATCCCCTGCTTGTGGATTCCACGGGGCTCCTGGCTGTTGAAAGCGTACCCAGACGCCTTACGGTTATTGGAGGCGGGGTTATTGGCGTGGAATTTGCCGGGCTCTTTTCCGCGTTGGGAGCGGAAGTAACTGTAATTGAAATGATGGACGAGATTGTTCCCTTCATGGACAAGGAGCAGGCCCCCTTGCTCCGCCGCGCCATGAAAGGAGTGGACTTTAAGCTGGGCTGCAAAGTTGAAAAAATTGACGGCGCGGCTGTGCATTACACCGACAAGAAAGGGAAAGCCGAAATAAAAGAGGCCGACCTCGTTCTGATGGCCGTCGGGCGGAAACCGGTGACTGACACCTGGGGCGCCGCCACCGCAGGAATCGACTGCAGCCCCAGGGGCGTTGCCGTTGACGACAGAATGAGGACCAACATTCCCGGCATTTGGGCGGCGGGGGACGTTACGGGTAAAAGCATCCTTGCCCACTCGGCCTATCGCATGGCAGAAGTCGCCGTTGCGGACATTCTTGCGGGTAACCATGCAGACGGCAAATCAAATCGAATGCGCTATAACGCGGTGCCATGGGCGGTGTACGGCCTTACCGAGGCCGCCGGGGTCGGTATCACAGAACAGGAAGCCGAAGCGAAAGGCATTGCCATTCTAAAGTCGGTCCTTCCCATGAGAGTCTCAGGCCGCTTTGTCGCGGAGAACACGCTGATGGGCCATGGGGCCGTGAAGGTTATCGTGGACGCGAATGACTGCCGCATCCTGGGCGTTCACGCTGTGGGCGCGTACGCTTCGGAATTTATCTGGGGCGGCGCGGCGCTTATAGAACAGGAATTCAGAACTGACGAAGTCAAACAACTTATTTTTCCACATCCCACGGTGAGCGAACTCATCCGTGACGCGGTATGGGCACTGGAGTAATTATGCCTAAATCAATCTTGGTAGATCCCAACGAACTACGAAAACCTCAAATCCTAAAACTGAAAGACATACCGATCAATCAGTATAAAAGCGACTTCAAAAAAGAAGTTGAGTTGTACGGCAAGGAGCGGCTTGTACGCGTCTGGCACGATATGGCGGTAATTCGCGAATTTGAATCCATGCTCAACGAGTTTAAAACCAAGGGAACGTGGAACGGTATCGAGTACAACCACAAAGGGCCGGCCCATCTTTCCATGGGACAGGAGGCGTCCGCTGTGGGGCAGAGCGTAAACCTCAGTACCGACGATTTTATTTTTGGAAGCCACCGAAGCCACGGTGAAATAATAGCCAAGTGTTTTTCCGCCCTTTGGCAGCTTACGCAAAATGCCGATGGGGAGAAGAAGCTCCAGGCCATCATGAAAAGTTTTCTGGAAGGAGAAACCCTCGCGGCTGCCGAAAAGATACCCCACAAAAACCTCCGCGACCTTGCTGAGAACTTTGCCCTCTACGGAACCCTTGCTGAAATTTTCGCCAGGAAAGCGGGCTTTAACCGAGGCCTGGGCGGTTCCATGCACGCCTTCTTTACGCCCTTCGGCTCCATGCCCAACAACGCAATCGTGGGCGGCTCCGGGGACATTGCCGTGGGCGCGGCGCTTTACAAACGGATCAACAGCAAGCCGGGGATAGTCATTGCCAACATCGGCGACGCGTCAATGGGCTGCGGGCCGGTCTGGGAAGGGATGATGTTAGCCGCAATGGATCAGTACAACACCCTTTGGCCCGAAAGCACACGAAAAACCGCAGAGGCGGTCAGCAAAGGAGCGCCGCCAATACTTTTTAATTTCTTCAACAATTTTTACGGCATGGGCGGACAAACTTCCGGGGAGACCATGGGTTACGGCGTCATGGCCAGGGTCGGCGCGGGCGTCAATCCCGACAACATGCACGCCGAGCGGGTGGACGGCTACAATCCCCTGGCGGTGGCGGACGCGATAGCGCGAAAAAAAGCCCTGCTGCTTGAGGGCAGGGGCCCGGCGTTACTCGACACGATTACCTACCGTATCTCAGGCCATTCTCCCTCGGACGCTTCCAGTTACCGCACAGCGGAAGAAGTGAAACTTTGGCAGGAGGCCGATTCCATCGAAGCCTACGGCGCATACCTCATTGAAAACAAGGCCGCAACCAAAAGCGAGCTGGATTCATTACGCGAAGGCATCAAAGCAAAACTGATAGAAGTTGTGAAGCTTGCCGCAAACGACGAGGCGTCTCCCAGAGCAAACGGGGCCTTCATTGAGTCGGTTATGTTCTCAAACGAAAAGGCTGAAAAACTGGACGAGCGCGAGCCAGAACTCAGCCAGAGCGTCGCTGAAAATCCGCGTGTAAAGGCTTTGGCGGGAAAAGTCCGCTACGGTTTCGACGCGGAAGGCAAGCCTGTTTCAAAGAACAAGGCGTTTCAATACCGGGACGCGCTGTTCGAGGCCGTCCTTCACCGCTTTACGATTGACCCCACCATGGCGGCATGGGGCGAGGAAAACCGCGACTGGGGCGGCGCTTTCGCTGTTTACCGCGGCCTTACCGACATCTTGCCCTACCACCGGCTTTTCAACAGCCCCATCTCCGAAGGCGCTGTCGTGGGTGCTGGCGTGGGTTATGCGCTATCCGGCGGGCGGGCGCTGGTGGAGCTGATGTACTGCGATTTTATGGGAAGGGCAGGGGACGAAATTTTCAACCAAGCCTCAAAATGGCAGTCCATGTCCGCGGGGCTTCTAAAAATGCCGCTGGTGGTGCGGGTTTCGGTTGGCAACAAATACGGCGCTCAGCACAGCCAGGACTGGTCGGCCCTTACCGCCCACATTCCCGGCCTGAAATCCTACTTCCCCGCCACGCCCTACGACGCCAAGGGAATGTTAAACTTGGCGCTTCGCGGCACTGATCCGGTGATCTTTTTTGAAAGCCAACTGCTCTACGACGTGAGCGAGCAGTTTGAAAAAGCCGGGGTCCCCGAAGGCTACTACGAGATTCCCGAAGGCGAGCCTGTTATACGCAAACAGGGCAAGGACATCACCATTGCCACTTTGGGGGCCACACTTTACAAGGCAGTAGAGGCCGCGAAAAAACTGGAAACGCAATTCGGCCTTTCAGCCGAGATTATCGATCTGCGTTTTATTAACCCCCTGAATTACGATAAGATCATAGAGTCGGTTAAGAAGACCGGAAAGATACTACTCGCGAGCGACGCCGCCGAGCGCGGTTCTTTCCTCCACACTGTAGCCAGCAATATCCAAACTCTGGCCTTTGATTACCTTGACGGCCCCGTGACGGTTGTCGGGAGCCGCAACTGGATCACCCCGGCGGCGGAAATGGAAGAGCTATACTTCCCGCAAATCGACTGGATCATCGACGCCATTCACGAGCGCATACTGCCCCTGCAAGAATACAGTCCGGTGACGGTGCAGACCACGGGAGATTTGCTAAGGAAGAACAAACGCGGCGTTTAGTTTGAAAGCTTAGTCAACGGTCTTAAAATTGTATAACGGCCTAAGGCGCTGCTTAAGCTCTACTGTTCCGTCGATGTAGTCAAGCACATCTTTTGGCTTTTTATAGGCCATTGGGCTTTCTTCCAACGTGTCCTTGCAGATAACGCTTGACCAGACGCCGCGCATCTCTTTCCGATACTCGTCAAGGGAAAGGCTTCGGGCGTCTGTTCGGGCTTTCTTCCTTCCTGAACCGTGGGGGGCGGAATAGTTCCATTCGGCGTTTCCTTTGCCCTCCGCCAAAATCGCGCCTTCAGACATTGAAAATGGTATAACCAATTGCTGCCCGGTTTTTGCGGAAATAGAGCCTTTTCGGACGATCCTCTCTGATGGATCAATGTAATTATGCGCGCAATCAATGTATTCTGTTTCCCGGATATCGACATCAAAAAAATCTTTGGCAATGGTTTGGGCAATGAGGGTGCGATTGACAGATGCGTAATGCTGAACAAACTTTACATCGTCCAAATACTCCTGCGCAAAAGAACCAGAAAGGTACTTAATGGGACTGTCGGCGTCTGTTTCCCTTAAGGCCAAAGTTTCGTGATACTCGGCGGTATTGGCTCCAAAAATCCTTGAGCCTGTGTGTATCAAAAGCCAGCGGTTGTTGTGGGTGTCGGCGTCTATCTCGATAAAATGATTCCCGCCCCCAAGACTGCCGAGAGCAGAAAATACGCGGTCGGAGTTTTTCCCCTGCTTTTCGCAGAGCTTGCTGACTTTGTTTTTGAAGTCTTTTTCCAGGTTCTCATGGGGCGAATCGCGAACAGCCTGGCCTGACGGGATACTTTTCCTTATAAACTTATCCAGTTTGTCAAAGCTGAGCTTTCCACGTCCAAGGTTACAGGCGCAAACGCCGCAGCCAATGTCAAGGCCAAGGAATGAAGGAATGACGAGGGAGTCGTAGGTGGCCGTCCAGCCTATCACGGTGCCTTTACCCAGATGGACGTCGGGCATTATCCTGACTTTTGTTCCCGCAAAAGAAGGATGGTCAAGGTACTGGCGTATTTTATTTTCACAGGCTGCCTCGATAGCTTTTGCGTAAACCAGCGCTTCGTTATATTTACCCTTAACCGGGATAGGTTTAACGCTTGCCTTTGTCATAATCTCTCCTTTTGATAAGCCTCAATGTTTCGCCGTCGTATACGCGGACAGGGTTGCCCCGTTCAAGCTCCCAATGCGTGTGGCGTAACTCAGAACGGTTTTGTTTTTCTTTTGCGGCTTTTTCATCCGCAAAAAGGGCCATAAGCCGGGCAAGGGCCAGCTTTTTGTTAATAAGCTGGGAACGCTCTCCCCGCGCGACGACGCATTTACCTGTTGGGATATGGACTGCCCGGACAGCGGTTTCAGTTTTGTTGACGTGCTGGCCGCCCGGCCCTCCGGCCCTTGCGGTTTCAAAGCGTATGTCTGAAACGGGAAGCTCACTCTGTTCAGGTACACAATAAGGCTTTACACCAACAAACCAGTTTTTTCTTTTGTGGTGTGGTCGGTACGCGCTTTGCCATATCCACTGAATAACGCCGACCCAGGACAGGCTAAAGCTTTCCGCTTCATTTCCTTCCAGAACCAACAGCGCCGATCTGATGTTTCCTTTTATTTGTGCAGGCTCGCTTTCAATAAGCTCTGCCTTAATGTTTTTTTCCGGGAGGTTTTGTATCTCTTCCAGCAATGCCTTTACGGTTAAAGAGGCGGCATGGGCACATTCTTCCGGGCCTTTCCCGGCGGAAATGCTTAAAAAGATGGTGTTCACTTAAAACTCCAATAATAGCGTCAGCAAAAAAGGGAGAACCTCGCGGGATTGTGAAGAGGCTTAAGCCTTTACCGTGAATCGGAGGCCCTCATAAGATTTTGCGACAGATTTGTTTTAAGTAAAGTCATTTTAGCGCCTCCTACGGTAAAAGATTTTTTAAGGTAGAATTTTTATAAATTTTTGTCAATGGTTCGCATTGGCTCTTTTATGGAATGGATTTACTGCCCGCTAACGCGGGCTACGAGTCAAGTAATTTTGACGCGAATAAACTGAGCTTGATATTTGCAAAGCTCCTAAGATACGGTATAATAAAAGGGATAATATTTCCGGGAGCTATTAAATCAGGATGTACTTTGACGATTCCGATGACCCAATAGATATTTGCCTCGACAATGTGTTTAAAGCGGTGTTTACCCGTAATACCCAGGCTTCCCAGGGAGCGCTTTCAAAACTTGTTTCCGCTTTGATAGGGCGGGAGGTTTCTATTATCGCCATAAGTGCCAATGAGCCGCCCATAGACAACCTTCGGGATCGGCAAATTCGTTTCGACATCAACTGCAAAGCCGAAAATGGTGAGTTGGTCAATGTTGAGATGAGCCTTAATCCGGATCCTTTTGAGCCGGTACGGCTTGAGTTTCATGCCGGGAAACTATTCACCGGGCAGGACATTCGTGGCTCTGACAAATCCTATGATGATCTGAAGCAAGCCTATCAAATAGCAATTTTGGCAAAGGATTGCTTCTTCTCTGACGAGGTTGTATTGCATGCTTTTGAGTACTATGATCGTGAGCATGGAGTATCGCTTAACGGAAGGAGCCGGATAATAACGCTTGAGCTTTCTAAATTGGATAAGGTGATAGAAAAGCCAACGAAGGACATGAGCGCCCATGAACACTGGGGAGTATTTTTCCGATATTTGACAGACAAAGCAAAGCGCGGGAAAATAAACGAAATAATTGAGTACGAGGAGGGAATCGCCATGGCAAGCGAAGTTTTGATGAGTATCAGCAAGGACGAGGTGGAACGGGCGCGGCTGATGAGCGAATACAAATATCAGCTTGATCTCCAGAGCAAGATAAGCTATGCGAAACGGGAAGGGAGACAGGAAATACTGGATTTGCTGAAAAGCGGCAAATCTGCGGAAGAGATAATAAGGGATTATAATAACAATTAAGGAGCAACAAATGAAACTAATTTTTTTAGGCCCCCCCGGAGCCGGTAAAGGAACCCTGGCGGACAAGGCGGTGGAATTTCTCAAGCTTCCCCATATAAGCACAGGCGCGATTTTCCGCTCGGCAATTGCGGCGCAGAGCCCTCTTGGTATGAAGGTGAAGGCAATCATCGATGCCGGAAAGCTTGTGGATGACGACACGACCATAGCGCTTGTCAAGGAATACCTTTCAAAGGACGATGTCAAAGGCGGCTATATTTTGGACGGCTTTCCCAGAACCATACCCCAGGCGGAAGCCCTTGCAGGATTCTCGGCAGTAGACAAGGTGGTGAATTTCGATATTCCCGACTCTTTGGTGCTGGAGCGGCTGGGAGGCCGCCGGGTTTGCCGCAAGTGCGGCCATAACTTCCATATGGTTTTCGACAAGCCAAAAAAGGAAGGGGTCTGCGATCATTGCGGCGGCGAGGTTTACACGCGGGACGATGACAAGGCCGAGGCGATTCAAAAGCGCCTGGAAGTCTACAGAGCCCAAACAGCCCCGCTTATTGACTATTACCGCGGCAAGGGCCTTTTGGTCGATGTGGATGCCCGCCCCTCTGTGGATAAAGTGGTTGAAAATTTCAAGCAAGCTTTAAAATAGAGCGGCTCTTTATCATCAGTTCAATTATTTCGTCGGAATTGTTATCAAGGAACGTTTTTTCGTTCATTATGATGTATTCGGAGCCCCAAAAAGTATTGTAGTTCCTGCTTTGGGCCAAAAGTTCCTTTATAATGCCGTCGTTGTCGGAATTCAGCAAAATAATGTCGCGATAAACAGGGATTTCGTTCATGCTTTATTATCGGCATAATGGGCTCTGCCTTCGGTTCTATGGACGCTATTTGAATATTATTAATAAATTCCCTTTTATTTTTCAGCTTTAAGTTATATAAGGCAGAAATTTTCTCCAGTTTCTTTTCCATTGAATTAGATTCAAAGCATAGGAGAAAAAACATGAAAAAATTGCTTGTGGTTCTTATCGTCTTGTTGACGGCAGCATCGCTGTCAGCGGATCCCATCCAGTTAGGGACTTTCCCCCTTGGGCAGTGGCTGGACGCCAACTATAACGCGGTATGGGATTTCACATCGAACAATATCAGAATTTTGAGCACCGACGGAAGAGTCCTGTATGACTTTGCGGAGAAAACCATTCAGGACTTTAAAATTATTATGGAAGGAGCCCAGCCTGGTATTACTTTTAGCTGTCCTGAGGCCGGAAGGTCGTACAAATTCCTGAAGCCTCTTATTAACAGCGATCTGCTCATGGAGATTGAAAGGTATAACAAACCAAAATACTCCGTTACAATGAAGAAACAGTAATCCGAGCCATAGGCTCTTTATTTCCTCCTGACGGCCGTATTTTCAAAAATATGGCCGTTTTACAAATGCTAAAGCCTTTCGCCTGAACCGGCTCTTAAATACTCTTCTTCCGCAGTCTTAACAATATCTTCGATGATCCTCTCTCCATCACTGTACTTGGCGATTTCGGAAAACAAACCTATAGGCATATCCCTAATCATTCCCCTAAAATTATCGCCGTTCTTTTCTATTTTGATTGTTACCTCATTTTCAACATTTTTGCAGGTCATTTTGTCGGTATCTACTACCCAGTTCCATCCCGGAATATCCATCATATTCTTGTCCCCCGTCTATATTATACACAAAAAAGCGCCAAATTCCACTACCTTTGTCCAGCCGTGCGAAAGCTTTACAAATTTGCCTTTTTTTCATATTCTTTGGGTATGTTTGTGTCTATTGCGATAGATCCGGGGTCAGAGGGGCGGGGAAAGGAATTGGCCGATCTCCTGGGGCAGTACGGGTTTAAAAGGATACAGCGCTTCCTTTGGGAATCCGCGACTGTATCCGTCGATACCCTGAATCGGCTAAAGCGGGACATGGATAAAGCTACAGACGGCTTTGATAAGCTCAGGTTTTTTCAGTTTCCGATGGAAGGGACGCTGGTGCTTAGCTCTTTAAGGGATAAAAAATGGCGGCGCATGGTGGCAGTGGACAACGAGACCAAAAAGAACCCGCCCTTGCCGGCAAGGGCCCCTGTAAAAAAAACTGACATTCGGCCAAAAACCGGAGGTAAGATATAATGTTATTAAGCGAATTGGGGACGCCTGTTCTGGAACTGAAAGAACAAATCTTTAATACCTGGGGGCGTCTTTGAGCAGAGCGGTTTTAAGGAGCGCATAGCCTCCCTGGAGGCCAGGGCCGCCGAGGTCGATTTTTGGAACGACTCGGGCCGGGCAGAAAAAGCAATGGGGGAGTTAAAGGGCCTAAAGAACCGCCTGGAACCCTGGAAAAAGCTCTTAAGTGACATGGAAGACCTCCAAACCCTGTACGAGCTTGCCGCCGAGGGAAAAGATGAATCCCAGAGCCCTGAAATAGAGGCCGCTCTGAAGGAACTTCTTGGTCAGTACGAAAAGCAGAATATTCTGGAGTTGATGAGCGGGGAAGTTGACAGGAACGGGTGCTTCCTCACCGTACATTCCGGTGCGGGGGGAACCGAAGCCTGCGACTGGTCACAGATGCTGTACCGTATGTACCTTCGCTGGGCCGAGCGCCGGGGTTTTGCCCTGGAAGAAGAGGACCGCCTGGAGGCCGAAGGCGGCATCAAGTCGGCTACGGTCAAAATCGAGGGCGAATACGCCTACGGCTACCTGAAGGGCGAAAGCGGGGTTCACCGGCTTGTGCGGATTTCCCCCTTTGACGCCAATGCCCGCCGCCATACTTCCTTCGCGTCGGTTTACGTTTTTCCGGTGATTGACGATTCCATAGAGGTGGAAATCCGTCCCGAGGATCTCAGGGTTGACACCTACCGCTCAGGCGGCGCGGGCGGACAGCACGTTAACAAAACCGACAGCGCCGTCAGGTTCACCCATCTTCCGACAGGGATCGTGGTGGCCTGTCAGAATGAAAGAAGCCAGATAAAAAACCGGGCTATCGCCATGAGTATGCTAAAAGCCCGGCTTTACGAATACTACAGGCAGGAGAAGGAAAAGGAAAACGAAAGGTTTGCCCAGGAAAAAAAGGACATTTCCTGGGGTAACCAGATACGCTCTTATGTGTTTCAGCCATATACAATGGTAAAGGATGCCAGGACGAAAACAGAAACGGGCAATATTCAGGCGGTAATGGACGGAGACATCGATCCTTTCATCGAGGAATACCTGCGCTTTGCCTGGAATAACAATCAAAGAATAACGCCCAATTTGGAGCAGGAATGAAAAGCAAATCTTTTCTTTTGTTTTTGTTGTTTTTTACAGCGCTAAACGGGCTTTTTGCTTTCGGCAAGAAGCAGAAAGAAGAAGAAAAAAAGCCCGTGGCCGGCGAATGGACGCTCTGTATTACAGCTTTTGATGTTTCCGGCATATCTCCTGCCTGGCAGACTGCCGGCGACACCATAACAAGAAGCATCGCCGCTAATTTACAAAACCTTGATTTCCGCTTCCGTGGGGAAGAAGAGAGCGTTTATTACAGGGATTATGCCTGGGCAAAGTCAAATGTCGCGGCCATGGATGCGCTTGTAAAAAAAAGAAATGAAAGGGATCTTTTGCTTTTTATGGGCGACCCTGAATGGAAGTACGAGAAAGACCTAAAAACCATAGACGCGGCAATTTCAAAGCTTGAAAATGACGTCGCGGCGGCTGTAGCCAGAGCCCCCCTGGTCGAGGAAAAACCTGTTTTTAATCTCAGCGAGAAAAACCGGAACGGCACTTTTCCCCCGCCGCCTTTGCAAGGCACCGAGTACCGTTTCTGCACAACGGAAAAAGCCGATGCCTTTTTAACGGGGACTCTTTCGGAATACTACGGCAGAATATATCTTGATTTAAAAATGTACACCCGTCACACAGGCTCTTACAGTTATAAAAACTCCATGCTTTTTTCTACCGAAGATCTCAATAAAATAATAGCGGAAATTACGGATCATTTGGCTCAGGCGGTTTCAGACAACTATCCTTCGGCGATTCTTGTTCGCAGTAACCCTGCGGGAGCAATGGTTACAATAGACGGAGCTTTGATGGCGCAGGGAGAAACAGAGCAGCGCATGCATTCGCCCGGGACGGCGGAAATTGCCGTTACAGCCGATAACCATGTTTCGGTTTCATTTCCGGTGGAACTGAAACCAGGAGAGCTTGCGGAAGTTTCTGTCGATCTTACGCAGAGAGGCGTTACCACTTTAGACGCGGATGTTTCGGACAAGCCAGGGTCAAAGGTTTTCCTTGGGAGCCTTTATATGGGAGAGACGCCCCTTACATTGGAATTGCCGAAAAGCGAATCCGCGTATATCAGCGTGGAAACGCCGGAAGGTGAAGTTGGTTCAATGATCATACAGAACAGCAATCTTGTCAGCGGCAAGGCTCAATTTTTCTCGCTTAACGATAACGTGAAGGCTGATTTTTTTACTACTTTTCCGGTTTCAGAGGAAGAGAAAATGCTGGAAAATAACCGCAAGAAATTTTATACATCCTATGGCGCATTCTGGTTTATTCTGCCTGCGGCCCTGCTTGCGGGTGGCATTGCGGAAACCCATGAGGCGATATACCAGAATGCCGGGACATGGAATATGTTAAGAATGGGTGCCAATGCCGCATGGGTCGCCGCTCTGGGAGTTACTTTTTATCAGATTTTTCGGTATATCAGAGCTTCCGAAGCTGTCTCTACGCCGATTGTAAAGGTTCCTTCTAAATAACAATGAGTAAGGAAAATAAGCAAGAATGAATTCATTCGCGGACAAGATAAAAAATTTTTTTGGAAGGCGGCAAGGCCTTTCGGCGGAAGTATTTGAAGATTTGGCGGATCTGCTTGTCGAAGGCGATTTTGGCGCCAAGGGAGCCTGGGCCCTGACGGAAAGACTAAAGGAAGCCTGTAGCAAAGAAAAAGCTGGTGACGGCGAAGATGCAAAGAGGATACTGGCCCGGCTGTTGACTGAAATTTTATTAAAAGCCGGAACGGCAAAGCATATTGAAGAAGGCAAGCTTTCCAACGGAAAGCCGCTTGGAATTGTTCTCCTTCTTGGGGTGAACGGCGTGGGCAAAACCACAACAGCGGCGAAACTGGCGGAGCGTTACAGGACGCTTGAAAAACGCCGCCCTATTCTTGCCGCCGCCGATACTTTCCGTGCCGCCGCGATTGACCAGCTGAAAATACACGGCGAGCGTCTTGGTGTGCGGGTCGTTGCCCATCAGCACGGCGGGGATCCGGCGGCGGTAATCTACGACGCGGTCGAAGCCGCCAATGCAGGGGGTGGCGATGTCATAATCGCGGATACGGCGGGGAGGATGCACACCAAGTCCGCCCTGGTCGAAGAACTTAAAAAGATAGATCGCGTGATTGAGTCAAAAGCCGCCGGGTGCCGCTATATCAAATATCTGGTGCTTGACGCCACAACCGGCAGGAACGCCCTGGCCCAGGCGGAAACATTCAAAGAAGCGGTAACGCCGGACGGGATAATACTGGCCAAATACGATTCCAGCGCCAGGGGAGGGACGGTCTTTTCCCTTGCGGAAGATTTGGGGCTCCCCGTGATCTTTCTCTGTACCGGAGAAAAATACGGGGATATAGCTCCTTTTGATCCACAGCGTTACGCGGAAGAATTCATCGGCCTTGAGTAAAAAACTTTTTCTTCTAATAACAATAACAATTGCCGTTCTTTTTGCGCTTGGAATTTTTCTTACCGCCCAGGAATCCACCGGAACGGGCCTGAGCGAAACAGCGGAACCGATCAGGTGGTATAGATCCAACGCTTCCGGTCTGGCTATCGAATTGATCCCTTCGCGCCTTGCGGCATTGCGATACGAGTACTGCGTTTCTGTTGAGACGATTAGCCCGCGAAGGCTTCCGGGCGCTATCCCCAGGAACATAGTTTCATATTACGAAGAAGGGTACAGGGTAGAGTTAAGGCAGCTTTACGAAAATGGCGTAGAAATCCGCAGGCAGTGGATTTTTCGGGACGGCAGAGGTTTGGCCAGAATTTCCGCTTCGGGAAGCCCGGAATTTTTTTCGACTGTTGTTCGGCGCGTAAATGAGGGCGAAGAACCTGACGAAGTAAAGGGCTTTATTGAAATCCGGAACAGCGCCGGAACAGTAACAAGGGAATTGCAGTTTGACGAAGACCTTTCGGAATGGGAATTCAGATATGTTTACAGTGGGGGCATTTTGATCCGCGCCGAAACCTGGCTTAAAGACCCTCCGCTTCCACCACCGCCTCCTGTTCAGGAAGCTGAGGTTTCGCCAGGGCTTGTGGATGAAGGAGAAGCACTGATCCAAAGGGCGGCAATAGCGCCGGTGGAAAGAAAAGAGCCTGTTCTTGAGCGCTTGTTCACCGATTCTTATCGCTACACCCGCTCCGGCTCGCTCAGGGCTATTGACCGCACTGTCCATGAAAGGGCTGGGGAGAGATCCCGTGTAGGGTTCCCGGCCTTAAGCCCTAGGGTTACTCCAAAAGAAGAACTTGCAACCCACGCGGGTATCTACACCAGCGCGTATTTGTTGGGCGCAGGCAATCTTGAAGGCTTGACTATTAGCCATAATCTGGATAGTCGCGGCAGGGTTCTGAGCGAAATAACAAAAAATGAAGAGGGAAAGACCATAGGCGAATTGAGGAATACCTGGTCGGATAACAGGCTGATGATCGCCGAGTGGAAATCAGGGGATGATGAGAGGCGTTTTGAATTTGAATATGACAAGGATGGAAAACCTCTGGTAGAACGAAATTTCCGCAAAGGCGTATTGGAACGTGTTGTTACAACCGAAGAGGACAATGAAATTGAGGAAATTTATATGAACGGAATTTTGATTCTTAGGGCGTACTGGGAGAACGGCCTTAAAGTTTCGGAAGAAAGGGTCGGGGGCCCCGGGGGTTCCCCGCGATGACGGCGACGCGCTGGATTGGTTTTGTGGCAGGCCGTTATGTTTCAAGGGGCCGAAGGAATTCTCCCACCCCGGTATTTTCCGTGCTGGGAATCGCGACCGGGGTTCTGGCGCTGACGGTTATCATCGCCGTAATGAACGGTTTTCAGCTTGGCTTTATCGAGAGCATCCTGGAAATTTCCTCGTGCCATGTAAGGGTTGAAGGCTTAAAGGGAGGCGTAAAGTCGGCGGACGCAGGATTAATAGACGAGCTGCGCTCTGTTCCGGGCGTTCTTTCGGTCCTTCCCTTTGAGGAAATAAATGTTTTGCTTAGGGGCAGAAGCACAAGCCCAAGAGGTGCGTTGATTCGCGGCGTGCCTCCAGGCGCGTTGGCTCTGGATACCGGCCTGGCATCGAGGCTTGAAATGGAAGATGGCTCTTTTGATCTTAGCGATCCATTCAGCATTGTGCTTGGCGGGGAATTGGCGCGCCATCTTTTTGTTGATGCGGGAGATGATATAAGCCTTCTTTCGATAACCGGAGGAATAAGGGAAGAAGAATCGGGCCGCGTCTACAGGGTCTCCGGGATTTTCCGTTCCGGGTTTTATGAATATGACCTTGGCTGGGCTTTTATAAACATCAATACGGCGGCGGAATTGGCGGGGGAAGCGTCGCAGATCGTGCTGGGAATAAAACTGAAAAACCGCTGGCAGGATCAAAAGACGGTTGAAAAGATAAAAGAAGTTATCGCATCATATGATATTCCCGATGTTACTGCCGTTTCTGTCAGATCGTGGCGCGATTACAACCGTTCTTTTTTTGGCGCCCTTAGAACCGAAAAGCTCATGATGTTTATTCTTGTGGGGCTTATCTTTATCGTGGTTGGGCTTAACATTTTTCAGGCGCAAAGGCGCGTTGTTCTGGAACGCCGGGAGGAGATCGGGCTTTTGCGGGCGCTGGGGGCTTCAAGTACGGCTGTGCGGCTGGTTTTCGTTTGGGACGGTTTTATCATCGGGCTTGCCGGAGCCCTGCTTGGCCTTGTTCCCGGGCTTCTCATTGCGTATAACATCCAGGCGTTTTTCTCGATGCTTGAATGGGCGGTGAATTTTTGCATCGCTATTTTCAATTCTGTTTTCGGCTTCATTGGTGGATATACCGGCCAGGGGGAATTCGCCGTATTTTCCACGCAGATTTTTTATCTGAAAGAGATTCCTTCCAGGGTTATTCCGTACGAAGTGGTATTGATTTTCTTTTTTGGTTTTTTCTCGGCACTTTTGGCGGCGTGGTTCGCGTCGGGAAAAGTTTCCGCAACAAAGCCCGCGGAGGTTTTGCGCTATGAGTGATTTAACCGATGGTTTTAGCACAATTATCTGTGTGAAAGATTTGGTCAAGGACTACGAGTCGGGGACGGAAACGCTCCACATACTCCGTGGAATAAATTTCAGCGTGGCACAGGGCAGCTCTGTAGCGATCTCCGGCCAAAGCGGCAGCGGGAAAAGTACCTTTCTTAACGTAATAGGCGGGCTTGATCGTTTTGATTCGGGAACTGTCGAGGTTGCGGGGAGCGATATTTCCAATCTTGGCGAAAGCGAACTTTCCGCCTATAGACAGCGGCGGATAGGCTTTGTTTTTCAGTTTCATTATTTGCTGAAAGATTTTACCGCCCTGGAAAACGTAATGCTCCCTCTTTTTATGATGGGTAGCCGCAAAAAAACCGCAATTGAAAAAGCCAAGGTTTTATTGTCCGACATGAAACTGGAAAACCGCCAGGGCCATTATCCTTCCCAACTGTCCGGCGGGGAGCGCCAGCGGGTAGCGGCGGCACGGGCAATGGTAAACGATCCCGACATAATTCTGGCGGATGAGCCAACGGGAAATCTGGACCCCGGCAACAGCGCCCTTGTGGCGGAGCTCCTTTACGCCGGTGCGGAAAAATGGGGCAAGACGCTCATTGTGGTTACGCATAACGAAAGCGTCGCGTCCCGCGCCAAAGTTCGCTATGTTCTAGAAAACGGAATTCTTGAAGCCGAGGATTTATCCAAAAGGGAAGCCACTTGAAGTCAGGCTCAGTAAAAATTCGATCGGCTTTTTTCATCGCCTTCCGCTACCTTCTGGGCAGGGCCCGCGAGGGCGGACGCTACCTCCGTGGGGCCGCGGCGGGCATTGCCCTGAGCCTTATTCCAATTATTGTAACGCTTATCGTTGCCGACGGAATGATCCGCGGAATTACGGATCGCTACCTGGAATTGGGAACCGGCCATCTTCAGATTTACAATTATTTTTATGCCCAGCAGCCCGAAGCCGCCCTTCCGTACATTGAAGGGATTCCCGGTATCAGGGGAGTTTGGTCAGAGAGGCACGGCCTGGGCGTTGTCTTTCACGGCTCGTCTTCAAAGGGCGTAACAATCAGGGCGGTGGAAAAATCTTTTTGGGAGGATCCCGGCTCGATGAAGTACTTGAAGGTACTTTCTGGCGAGGCGAAAACTGAAAGCGACAAGGACGTTTTATTGGGCGAAGACCTGGCCAATTCCATAGGCGCTTCTGCGGGTAGTACGGTAAGAATCATGACCATCCGTTCATCTTCTGGCAGTCGTTATGTCCCCAGAGTAACGTCATTTACCGTAAAGGGAATAATCAGTTCAGGTTACCGCGAACTGGATTCCCTGTGGTGTATTATGAGCCTTGAAGCGGGGAAGCAGATCATGCAGGACTCAAGCACATCGTTTCTCATGCTCAAGATCGATAATCCCTACACGGGAGCTGAATCTATGGCCAATACGCTTTATAATGTTTTGGATTCCGACTTCGGCGTCTACACGTGGAAAACCCTTCAGCGCTCCCAGTACAGCTCCTATGAATCAACCCGTCAGCTCCTCCTCTTTATCATGGCTTTGATTGTGCTTGTGGCCTCGGTCAACGTATCGTCGGCTACTTCCATGCTGGTAATTGAACGCCAAAGGGACATCGCCGTTTTGAAAGCGTCCGGGGCAGGGCCTTCCTTTACAAGCGCGGTCTTTCTGTGGGGCGCTTTCTTAACCGGCCTTGCGGGATCGGTTTTCGGTATCGCCGCCGGGCTTGCCATTGGCTGTTCGGTGAACACCCTGATAAGGGCACTGGAAAGGGCGCTGACTTTTTTTTCAGGAATTTTTCATGGCGGCCCTGTTTTAATTCTGGACTCAGGCTACTACCTTGAAACCATCCCCATTATCGTGAACTGGAAAGTTGTTTTTATAATCGCGCTTTTGACGATCCTTGCTTCAGTCTTGGCTTCCTGGCTTCCTGCCCGCCGCGCCGGAAAGCTAAAACCCATCGAGATTTTACGCAAGTATTAGAAAGCCAAAGATTTACCACGGAGTAACACGGAGTTTCACAGAGAATAAGCAAAATTTATATAAAAACCCCGTGTAACTCTACCTTCGGTTCAAAAGGTGTCCTCCGTGGTTATTTTTTTATATTTTTTTCACAATATCACTCTATGATATTGTGAAGGCAGTATAACATAACCATGAATATGATAGACCACTTTGAGAAAATCATTGAGTCGGCCAAAGAAAGCGGCCTGAACGACGTCTTTTTTGATTCGGCAAAGGAACACCTGGACGCGGTCTCCGCCCTGATGCACATAACTCCGGTGCAGACCGCCCTTTTCGCAATTATTTTGGAGCGTTTCGGCAACAACTCTGTTTCTATGGACAAAATTGCCGAAACCTCAAAATGCAGTAAAATGCAGCTCCTCAGGTATATGGATGATCTTGACGCCCTAAAGAAGAAAAAATTGGTTAGGTCGTCGCAGTCATCGCACTTTTTGAGAAGAACAGGCGACTTCCCCAATTACTCAGTTCCGCCGGATGTCATTAACGCCGTTCGTAACAATGTCGAATACCAGTACACCGCCCTGGACAACCTTAGCCCAGAAGATTTTTTTGACAGCGCCGAGAATCTAATCGAGGCCGCAAAAAACGACGCTCTGGATCTCGACGGTCTAAGTGAAGAAATAGATTACCTTTTGGCCGGAAACAAAAACATCTGCTTTGTCCGGAAAAAGGCCGAATATGATTTGGGCGAAAGCTCTGTACTGCTAATGTTTGTTTTCTGTTGCGCCCTGTTGTACCGGGATGTAGAGTCAATGAAAACAATCGATCTGTGGAAAGAGCTGTATTCGATTTACGGGCGCGGTATGGCGCGGCAAATCCAGGAACGCTTCAAGTCAAGGGAACACAAACTCTTCAAAAAAGGGCTTGTAGAGTTCGAATTTCAAAACGGCATGGCCGACACGGAGTACATCCGGCTCACTCAGAGAGCAAAAGACGAATTCCTTGCCGATATTGACATCAAGAAAAAATCAAAACACCATAGAAGGGATATTATCTACGGGGAGAGCATCGCCTCAAAAAAGCTCTTTTACAGCGAAAAGATCAAAGGCCGTATCGGCGAGTTGACAGAAATGCTGCGCGAGGAAAATTTTTCAGACATCCGGAAACGCCTTGAGGAAAGCGGGATGAGGACCGGATTTGCCTGCATTTTTTCAGGCCCGCCAGGAACCGGAAAAACCGAAACCGCTTATCAGATAGCCCGCGAAACAGGCAGGGATATAATGCTTGTTGATATAGCGAATACCAAAAGCATGTGGTTTGGAGAAAGCGAAAAACGCATTAAGGCGGTTTTTAATCGTTACAGGGGAATTGTGAAAAGCAACGGCCTTGTTCCCATACTTCTCTTTAACGAGGCCGACGCCGTTTTTGGCAAACGCAGGGAACTGGCAGAGTCCCGCAGCGGCCCGGATCAGACAGAAAACGCGATACAAAACATCATCCTGCAAGAACTGGAAAACTTAAACGGGATTCTTATCGCCACAACCAACATGACGGTCAACTTTGACAAAGCTTTTGAACGCCGCTTCATTTATAAAATAAATTTTGAAAAGCCCGATCTCGAATCAAAAAGAATGATGTGGCAAAGCTTTATCCCCGCTCTTACTGATTCTGACGCTGAGAACCTGGCTGTAAAATTCGATTTCTCAGGCGGTCAAATAGAAAACATAGCCCGAAAGAGCGCGGTTTCTTTTATTCTAAAAGGAGCCGCTCCGGATATATCCTCTCTTGAAACTTTTTGCAAGGAAGAATCGTTTGAAAAAACCTCAAGCGGAATAGGTTTTCGCGCTTGCTAGAGAATTCTACAATGCTATATAATTTTTCCATGCAAGTCAGAAAAAGCCTTCCAAAGACCGCCCTTCCAAGGATCTATTTTATTGACCGGGAAATTGCGTCGGGGAAGTATCCAAACGCCCCCGCGCTGGCCAGGAAATATGAAACCAGTTTGTCCAGCATTAGTCGTGACATAGCCTATATGCGCGACATGATGCACGCGCCTATTGCCTATGATTTTTTTAGAAAAGGTTTTTTTTATACCGAGAAAACATTCCGGCTTCCTGCCGCCTATGCCACAGCCGATGATTTGCTTGCCCTGGGCATGACAAAAAACCTCCTTGATTTATATCAGAATACCCCCATACACGAGGCCGCCTTAAACCTTCTGGAAAATATTTTAGCGCCGCTGCATGGCGAACAGAACGCCGAATGGTTCCTTGACCGTATTATTATCCCAAAAACAGCTTCAGCCCAGGTAGACGCAGAAACATGGAATAACATCGTAATAGGCCTGCGGGAAAACAGGGTAATTACTTTTCACTACGAAGATGCCCAGGCCGAAAGGCTTTACACCAGGGAAAAAGCGCCAAAACTAAAGCTTGATATACGCAGAGTCCATCCCTATCAGCTTATTTTTGATCGCAGTAACTGGTATCTTTATGCTTTTGACGAAGACAGGAAAGAGTTGAGATTGTTTTCGGTTGCCAGAATGAACGATGTCGCGCTAAAGACGGAAACATTTACGATTAAAAAAGATTTTGATTACCGCAGTATGGAAGGCATAAGTTATTTCGGCATATACAAGGGGGCGCAGACCAATAAATTTGTAATAGAGATTACAGGCGACACAAGGTGGATAAAAGAGCGCCAATGGGCCGAAGATCAACAGATACAAAAAATAAAAGACGGCATAAAACTGTCTTTTACCAGCAACCAGTTTGAGAAAGTTCTGGAGTGGACGCTTTCGCAGGGAGCTTACGCCAAGCCCCTGGCCCCCAAAGTTTTTGTGGAACTCTGGAAGGCAATTGTTCGGGACATGGCAAAAATCGCGGAAGCGGATTGAAAAGATTCTAAAGCGGCAAGAACCGAAGAAGGGGAAATGGATAATCTTACCACAGAGGAACACGGCTAAGAACCGAAGGTAGTTTTGACATGAAAATCTTTTTTTACTTTACTTTTCTCCGTGAAACTCCGTGCACTCCGTGGTAAAATATTCTCTTCGGACAACCCCGCGTCATCACGAACATCGAAAAGACTTGTAATGAAATGTTCGTTCGTACCGAAGGTACGCGGTTAGTGTTGGTTCGTGGTATAAATTTAATAGGTTATCTGAAGTAGAAGCTTCTTCACCATAAAATCATTTTGCCGCGCTCTTTTACAAAACCGTGAACAGCCAGAACTTCCGAGTATGCACTTGAAGCGGCAGAAGTGCCATTGATTTTTTCAACAGTTATTTTATTTTCTTTGTGTGCTTTTCTTGTTCGGGATATTTTTACAAATTCGAGTGCTTTAACTATATCGCTGTCATCTGGCTGAATAAAAATTTCCAGCTCCTGGCAGCTCCTGTTTGAAACGGCCAGCAATTCCGCGCCTCTGAAGCAAAGCCTGGAAGACGCTATTCTGCGTATCGCAGGAGCGGTGTGCTCCGCTTTTGGCAGTATGCCCTCAACCGCCAGTCCCGCCGGGCTTGCGGGATCCGCCGCGTTCATCCAGTAGATGCCACGCTCAGCTTCCGCTTCTTCCAGCTCTGCAACTATTCTAGGCGAAGCGAATTGCAGGGAGGCAACGCCGCCGAAAAAGCGCCCTGTAACAAGTTCCCCGGCAAGCTCCATCCGCCGTATTGTAGGAAGAAGCCGCGCCCAGGACAAGGCTGGCGCTTCCCGTTCCAATAGCGGCCTTGTCAGGATTCCCCAGCGATCCAAAAGAAGGCGCACGCGCTCGTGGTTCAGTTCTTCTTCTTCAAGTAAACTCTGTCCTTCATCAAGTAGGGAATCGGACTCAAGTGAAAACCATAAGCCCCTGACAGGCGTCCCCGATTTCCACCGCTCGCGGATGGCTCTGGGCACCCGAAACGCCCTGCGTTCGCGAACCGAAGGTTCGATGCCGGACAATGCGCCTGAAGTCCGCCCTTCCGTAGAAAGCTCGCTGTGTTCAGCCTGACTAAAGCCGCTTTCAATTGCGCGGCGCATTGGCTCCCATGAATCCGCCGAAAGCTTGCCGTTCCAGACTTCTTCCCAGAGTTCTTCGATTGTGCTGTTGATATTCGTTTCACTCGCTGTTTTTTGGCGCTGAATTAAAGCGTCTTTGATTTCCCAGAAACTTCGCGGAACGTCAAAAAAGTCAGGCGGCAGTCTGCCGGAAAACAGCGCGGCGCTTTTTTCGCTATTGAGGGCGGGGGGCAGAACCAGATCAAGATCCTCGGGGCGGCAAAAGGCGGCTTTCTCTTTTCCGGCACCGTACCATAAAAGCCTTCCTTCCCTTATCTCCCTGTCAAGCAATTCGCCTGAATAAGTTGAAAGGCGGCAGGGGAAGAATTCGGCCTCCCAAAGTTTTGCCTGCGCGGCGATTCCGGCAAGACGTTCCCACGGCCTTCCTGAGTCCGCCTCCGGCGTAGTGCGTATAAGCCCCTGACGCCTCGCCAGAAAAGGAACGAGAAGCGCGGCGGGCTTTTCTTTAATCTCCGGCCTTCGCTTTCTTCTGCTTAATCTGAGAAGCAGTTCCAGGTTTTCCCTGTCGCATACAAGGTCTCTTCCGGCACCCTCTACCGTTACATCAGACACAAGGGTTTCCCTCTCTGAATCTGAAAAAAGCAGAATCATTTCTCCCGCTTCGGCAATCGAAAGGCCGAAGACATTCGCGATTTTTGAAATGGGAACGGGCCCCTGGTAACGGAGCCATTGCCCAAGGCAATTTTCGGCTAGTTTTTTCCTGTCGCTTTCTTTCCATTTCTTTGCCCATTCGCGGTGGACTACGACGGCGTTTTCGGAATTACCTTGCTCAAAGTATTCTAGCTTTCCTCCAAGGCTTTTATCGTTGTGTATTGCGTCTAACAATTCGGCGGGGACGCATTGTAAAAGCTTTTCCCACTCATCGGCGGGGATTGCGATTCGCTCCTTCACCCACTCGCAAAGGGTTAGCTCATCGTCAGGGGCCCAGCCTACGAGCTCCCGCCTAAGCCTGGAGCAGAAGTCCTTGACCAAATCGGCTTTGAGGGGAGGGCGGCTGGCGGCGTTTCCCAAAGCTTCGGCGATAACCTTGTCCGAAAGGGAAGGCCCGCTGTCGGCAAGATCCGGTCGCTCGTCGTACTCGTACATGAGGGTGTTGGTTTCGGCCCAGGTTAGTTCTTTTGAGAATGGACTTGCCTGGCGGGTTGTGAAAAAATCAACGGAAAGTGCGCCTGAACCTATGTCTTCAAGAACGGCGACAAAGCCCTTCATGTCGAACTGGTCGTTAAGGCAGGTTCTCCAGGCTTCGGCGGTAACGGGAAAATCACGATAGCGCCTAACGGCATCAAAAAGGGTTTTTGATTTTTGACGCGTTATCCAGAGGGGCATACGCTTCCCGAAGGGAGAGCGGGGCAATACCAGCGACCGCTCGGACGACTCCCGAAAGGCGGCGCCAAAAATCCCCGACGACTCAAGGCGTTCCTTAAAGCGCTCTTCTCCCGTTCCGCCTTCGGCAATGCGGCGCAGGGATTCCTGAATTATTACAGCCGGGTCTTCGTCAATGGAACGCGGGAGCCTAATAAAGACGGCGTTGTCATTTCCCGCTCCGTCAACGCGCATATTGAATTGCGCTTCCAGATCACGTGCCAGCGCCAGCGAAAGGGGAAAGTTTATCGCCCCGCCCCTAAAGCTGTGAAAGATGATGAGGTAAGCGTCGCCGCGATCGGGGTCGTCAATTATTTCGATAGGAATGAAAGACGGACCGGGCAAAGGAAGCCCGTTTTGAAGCGACCATTGGGAAAGAAGAAAATCTTCCAGCGCTTTTTTCGCTTCGCCGCTGAAACTGTCCAACATCCTTTCGGCTTTTAATGAAGTCCAGCCCTTGGGGTAATACCCTTCCAGTATTTCCAGAATTCGCCGGGAAAGAACCGGACTGCGGTAAGTGCTTTCGCCCGTCCAGAAGGGAGCATAGTCCGCCCCGGTTGAAATGGGAATTGCCTCGACCGCCTCGCTTCCTATAGCGGTGATCCTCCACGAGCGGTTTCCGAAATCAAAAATGTCCCCAAGGCGGCGTTCCCAGACAAACTCCTCGTCCAATTCGCCGATTTTGGTTCCCGCCCCTTCGACACCTTGTGCAAGCCGCAAAGAGTAGAGACCCCGGCTGGTTATAACGCCGCCGGACGTATACAAGAGGGGGAGAAGGCCGGGGGCAGCGCTCAGGGTTTTTGTCTCATCGTCGCGGAACAAGCGCCGCTTGAGTTCCCTAAGCCGCGTATCCTCGTAACTGCCTGAGAGCATGCGCACAACTCCGTCAAAGCCTTCTCTGGACAGATTACGGTACACGTAAAATCTCCGGATCGTTTGGAAAAGCTCATCCTCGTTTTGATCCTTTTCGGCGCAAAATGAGAGGATGATCTGGGCGAGCAAGTCCAGGGGATTCTCGATGCTTTCGGTTTCTTCAATCTCTCTTTCTTCCACCGCGCCAGAGAGCGCCGCCGCCTGAAGCAGGTCTATGCCGTGGAAGGGCATAAGCCAGCCCCGGCTTGTCATGCCGACCGCGTGGCCTGAACGTCCCACCCTCTGTAAAGCAACCGCAGCTGAAATGGGACTGCCCGCCAGAATCACCTCATCGACGTTGCCGATGTCAATTCCCAGTTCCAGAGAGCCAGTGGCAACTACGCAGGAAATCACTCCTGATGCAAGGGCCGTCTCCACCTCCCTGCGGACTTCTTTTGAAAGTGAGCCGTGGTGGCAGTAAGAAACGGGTCGGCCCTCAAAGTAACTGTCTTTCTCCGCAGTCTGGTTCAACAGAAAACTGATCCGCTCGGCCCTGCGCCTTGAATCCGTAAAAACAAGGATTGTTGCTTTTTTCTCGTTAGCCCTAATCCTGCCCAAAACAAACTTTATTAGTTCCGTATAACGCCTTCCGTAGCGTTCTACGCCGCTTTCGCCTGAATACGTTTTTCCTTCGCTTTCGGGATAGTCCGATTCATATAGCACCTTAAACTGAATTTCTTTTTTTTCTTCGGGAGAAACGATGTGAATTTTTTTTCCTGCCGTCAAACCACCGGCCAGATTCGCCGCCGCTTCAGGCGGCTTGACTGTGGCCGAAAGGGCAATGCGCTGGAAATCGTGCGCGACCAGCGAGAGGCGGTCAATCTGGCAGGAAAGGTAACAGCCCCGCTTGCTGCCCAGGGCGGCGTGTATCTCGTCCATGATCACGCAGCGCACACTAGAAAGCACCTGTCGCCCCCTGGGGTTAAGAAGGATGATGCCGAGGCTTTCAGGCGTCAGGGCCAGGATGGAAGGGGGCAGGGAAAGAAAGCGCCTGCGCTCGGCTTGGGGTGTGTCTCCCGAACGGGTCTCTACCCTTATGGCCGGAAACGCCTCTCCTGCCTTTTCGAAGCATTTCTGTATACCATCAAGGGGCAAGAGCAAATTTCGCTTAATGTCTTCGTTTAGGGCTTTCAGCGGCGAGACGTATAGCACCGACAGTTTGCCAGCCGAATACGTCCCCTCCGCAAAGCGCGAGATTGCCGAAAGAAAGCCGGTCAGGGTTTTGCCGCTTCCCGTAGGCGCGATGGCAAGGACGTTTTCTCCCGCCGCGATTAGCGGCCAGGCTTGCTCTTGTACCGTCGTGGGCTTCGCGTAGGTTTCAGAAAACCACGCGTTAATCAATGGATGGAAGGGGAGGAGAGGCATGGTTTATGTTAGCAAGTTTTGAGATCTTAATAAATGGTATTAACACGGCGGGGTAACTTCAACCGGGTCATTTTCCATATTCTTTATCGAGAACATCTATTGTTTTGTCCAAGTATCAGAACCACTAGATCGGGTGTATGTTCCTGCTCCACCTGCATGATACTTGTAATACAAATCACCAGGGAATGTTAACATTAAGTTATTTCTATAATTTTCTCCAAGAGTTACTTTGGTAAGGCTGGTACAACCAGCGAAGGCAGGTCCGGTCCCAATACGACTATCGTAATCCGCATTAATAAACATTACCGCAGGAAAATTTACACTGGCAAGAGCAGTACAATCAGCGAAAGCACCCTTAGAGATGCCTGTTAAAGCAGGAAAACTTACATTAACCAAGCTAATACAACCTCGGAAGGCACTTTCACTGATGCCAGTTGCAACAGGAAAATTCACGTTAGCTAAATTTATACAATATTGGAAAGAAGTCCTTCCAATCATAGTTGCAGCAGGAAAACTTATGCTTATTAAACTAGTACAGCCCTCAAAAGCCCCTTCATAACTAATAGCCCATGCAAAAGTGGAAGAGCTGGGTCGGCTATCTTCTATAGTTGTTACTTCAGGGAAACTTATTCTGCTCAGATTGTAACACCTTTCAAATGCACCACCACAGATAGTTGTTGCCGCAGGGAAACTTATAACAGCCAGCCTAGTACAACCCTTGAAGGCATTAATATTAATAGTTAATGTTACAGGGAAAATTACATTTGATAGACTGGTACAACCTTCGAAAGCTTCACGACCGATCGATACTACTTTAGGGAAACTCATATTGGTTAAGCTGGTACAACCTTGAAAGGCTTTTTCACCGATTGTTGTTGCTGTAGGAAAAATTGCTCTTGATAGACCGATACAACCGGTGAAAGCACCCTTTCCAATATCTATTACTACAGGAAAATTTACGCTAACCAAGCCAGTACAACCAGCGAAAGTATTCTCGGCTATATTGGTTATGGAAGGGAAACTCACGCTCAGACTAAGACAAGCATCAAAAGCATTCATGCCAATAGTGGTTATTTCTTTCGCGCTCAACGTTTTAAGGTTTTCAAAAAAATTAAATGTAGATGTCCACTCAGTGCCACTGGGTATATTTTTTGCGACATCGGGCAGTATCAGGGAAACAATAAACCACTTTCCGGTTTGTACACTCGAAATAGGGTTAAGATCTCTACCCGATATAGGACAGGCGGAAAGGTCAAGAGCTACATATTTACCGGCATCATCAAGTATCTTTAATAGCCTTCTCCAATTACTATCAGTATCAGTCATAGTTCCCAAAGAGATGTTTAGTTTAAGAGATATTGGATTTTCCTGTGACGCATTTATTGTTTTTAAGTATTCGGTAATTGCATTTAAGTCGTTATACGAATTGCCATATTGAGTAACCACAGGTAAACTATCAACACTGACCAATGAAGCAGCTTCTTTATTTTCAGGATTATTTTCATAGCTTATAATATTTTGAATATTTAATTTATCTGTTTCAGTTAATTCGTTGTCTACATTTGCTTTTGTCCCATTATACCATGAAATTTTTGAGAAATAATCTTGTAGATCGCTAGATTTAAAAATATAGCCATGTTTTGCAAATATTGAATTCCTAATTATTCTTAGTTGTTGTTTATCAAGTTCCTCTAAAATAGAATTAGTAATTATTTCATCGGGGTCATAATTTTCAATAAAATTTTCAAGGGTAAAATCAAAAACAATACCATTATTATTTATTTCTTTTTTGGAGCAACCAAAAAGAAAAAGAATAATTAATATAAGCAATGATTTTTTCATGAATAATCTCTTGTTTATAGTATATTATGAAGTATATTATTTTGGCAAGGAAAGCGGGCTGGCAGTTCCAAACTGCCTTAGTCCGCTTTCCTTCACAGGTTTTTCTATAGCACATTACTTGACCAGCAAGAACTCCACCCGCCTGTTTTTCCAGTTGTTGTTTGGATCCTGGCTGTTCGCCACATTTCTCGTGCCGCCCTGTCCTGTCGAAGAGAGGCGACTGCGGCTTACTCCGTTGTTCACGAGGTGCTCGATAACGAACTGGGCTCTGGCAAGGCTAAGGGGTTTAAGCACTTCTTCCTCTTCCTTTGCTGTCCTCAGCACAGGATTCGCGTGGCCTTCAACGATGATTCTGTAATCCCGGAATTTGTTCAGGATTTCCGCAATCCGCTTCAATACGCGAGTATTGGTCTCCTGCCTTTCCTTTGGTATCCCGATAAAATCGGCGTAGTTGGCCCTGAAGGTAATTGACGGGATTAATATCCGCAGTATGTCACCATCCCGAATGACCAGAACGTCGGTTGTGATTTTTCCTGTTATGGCACTTGCGTTCCCCAGTGTATCCCTGGCACTGTAGGTGTACTCGTAATCGGAAGCGCTCTGAACCAGCTCTCCCCAATTGCTCCTTCCGTCCCAGATTATTCTGTCCGATGGGCTTCCCCTGCCTCCGATCCGGTAGAACACCTGATTGGTTCCTTCTGTTTCCCGTATCTCAAGCGACCATTCTTGTATGGGAGAAAAGTCTCTGGCGGAAAGGAAGATGAAAAGCTCGTCGTCTACCCCATCGTTGTCGGGGCTGAAGAATTCAGGCTGTGAATGAAAGCCGAGAACGGGGCCTGAGATGTCCACCATTATTGGCGGCGCGGAGACATTGACAACATCGCCCTTTTCGTAATTTACGGTTAAGGAAGGAGTTATGCGCCCCTCTATTATTTCGTTTCTTTCATTTGCGCCGTTCCAGGGCAGGACTGCGGGGAGCGGCCCGCTTCCTCCGGCCTGGGATGGGAAAGATTTTATAAGCCCGTTGTTCTCGTCCCTCAATTCCAGCTTCCAGAAGGTGACGCCTTCCGCCGGGGTTGCCATGATGTTAAAGTGCATGGCTTCGGTCTCGCCCGGCTTTGGAGCAATTGCCTGGGCGGAGGCTGTAAGGAAAATCTTTGGCACATTGGCGTCAACAATTATGTTGTTTATGTTTTTGCGTGTACTGTTTCCAGCGTCATCGGTAGAACTGAGGGTTATATTATAGGTTCCGTCATTTACGACGTTTCCGGCTTCGTCTTTTCCGTCCCAGATAATCGATACTGCAGGAGCCCTTCCAGTCCAGTTCCATGATCTGACCGCCGTATTATTGCCTGATGAAATCACCAGATTCCACTCGTCATTGCCTTCTGTCGTAACGCGTATGGGCAGGGTGTCGCGGTTTCCGTTTCCGTTAGGTGCAAAAATGTAATACGGCACTGAAATATCGCCCTGCGGAGGCACTGTTCTAAGGTTAAAGGCCATTGAAAGGGAAGTGGGCCGATTACCGGAACGGTATTCCAGATCCAGCCTTGCAACGTAGTTTCCGTCTGGCGCCAAAGTTCCCGCGTTGGTTCTGCCGTTCCAGGCCGTGGAAGAGGGGGCCTGATCCCTGCCTTCAAAGCTTCGAACCGCGACAGCGCCAGCGGCTCCGGTGGTTCCCAGATTAAGGATTTCGATCTTCCAGGTCAGGATGCCGCTTGTCTCCTGAATCGTGGGAATGAGGTTTATTGTGTCTTTTATTCCGTCGCCGTTAGGTGAAAATGAGCGAAGGTCTGTCGCGATAAAGACCGGGGTGTCCCTGGTGTCAATCTCAAATGTTACGATATTGGACCTTCCGGAATTTCCCGCAAGGTCGGTGCTGTATAGCTCGTATGTGTATAGTCCGTCAGGCGCGAGGGCTCCGGCATTGCTAATGCCGTCCCACTCAATTCTTCTTGTGGGTGTGCCTGAGAATCTGAAAGTCCTTACCGGAGTTCCTGAGCGGTCTCCGTCGCGGCGTATTTCGCCTGTCCAGGAGAATTCGTTTGTCCCTTCCTGAATAATTACAAGCCTGTTCTTAATGCCTATGGGCGAGAACACGGCGGGCCTTCCCGGCCCCTGATCCCTGTCTTCGATTTGAATCGCCGCCGCCGGAGGAGTTATGTCCAGGGTGAATACCGGGGAATTGGCGGTGGAAAGATAGCCGTTCCGGTAGCGCACAGAAAGGCTGGCAGAGTATGACGCCTCGCCAAGCAGCCTTCCGGCGCTGTCCCTGCCGTCAAATTCTATCCGTTCCTGAACTGTTGAAGCGCCTGAATAGCTGCGCCGCACACTGCCGGAAAAATCCTTTACCTGGAGTTCCCAGGACGCGATTCCTTCCCTGACCGGAATTGTAAGGACCAAGGTTTCAGTGTCTTTGATTCCGTCTCCGTTAGGCGAAAAGTACGCGTCGGTAATCGCAAGGCCCACTATCGGCCTGACGGTATTTACAATGATATTTTCAAGCGAAGCTTCCGCCGAGTTCTGGGCCTTATCGGTAGCGGCGATTCTGTAATTGTAGACCCCGTCGCTTACAATGGAAAGCGAGTCGTCTGTTCCATCCCAAACAATAGGAACAGGCTGGCTGTCGGTAAAGTTGAAAGTCTTTACCTTGTTGCCCAAGGAATTGTAAATGCCCCCCTCCCATAAATCTTCCGGGGAACCTGTTTGGGTTATTGTCAGCGTATTCCTGCCGCCTCCGCTTCCCGGGGCGAAAATGTTCATCTCGCCCACAAACGGATTCAGGGTAATTTCAGGCGCTGTGTTGTCAACGTTTACTTCGTAAGGCCCTTTCCTGGAGGTGTTGCCGTTATCATCCTTTGCGGTGACTGTAAAAAAGTATCTGCCGTCCGGGGCTATTCCGCCTGAATCCAGCGTGCCGTCCCACCGCATGAATTCCGGGACATCAACCCCTGAATTGATCGACCGCAGCCTGCCGAGGAAATTTTGAACGCCCTGAGTTTCCGGCCTGATTTCCTTGTTCCGGTAAACCCTTACGGGAGCGCTGTACGCGTCGCTTATCTCAAAAACCCATTCCGTGATGTAACGTTCGTCCGTTATGGTTATGGGGAATTCCAGGTAATCGGACTTGCCGTCATTGTTAGGAGAAATCCAGGCCGTCTGTGGGTAGTCCAATATTATTACCGGAGGATTTTTGTCCGCTACACCCACAGTCCAGGTTGCGCCGCCTCCCATGGCCCAGATCCCGTCGTAAAGCGGTTTGGCCGCCAAATCTACCGCCAATTCGCCTTCCGAAGGCAAAGCGCCGCCAATGATTTTCTGCCCGCCCGAATTTAGCTTGAAGATGGCGCTAATCCCTATGGATGGGACAGCGGAAGGGCCGTTTCCGTTTTGGCTTTCCTGTAAATTAAACTGGGAAGAGCCTGAAATATTTATTATGTCCGCAATTAAGAATGACAGGCCGACTTTCCCTGCCAGGTTCTGAAACGTGGGTGCCGTTAGATCCGCCGCAAAGCTCATCCGCAGGGGATCCGTCCCTCCGTCTTTTCCCCGTACGCGAAAAACGTCAAGGGCAATACCCGCCGCAGGCGTAAATGCGCTCGGAATCCAGCTTTTGCCCAGGCCCTTTACCGTAAGGGCCCAGGTGAAGTTCTCAAACGGCCCTATTGTTCCCATGTTGTAACGGAACCCAAGATCCCCGGAAATGGTTGGGCCATCGTCAAAGTGATACCCGATATTAAGACCCAGCCCAAAGCTCATCCCCGGATAGAGCTCTTTCGCGGCGTTCAGGTTTCCCTGGAGGTAGCTTCCCACCGGAAAGGAGTCGAAGGGGCTATTAATATACCAGAAAGATCCGCCGAACACTCCGTATTTTGTAGGAAAAATCGCGCCAAGCCCGGCTGAACCAATGCCGAATCCGTCTTCATTGCCAAAACCGGCAAGGGCCAGGTATCCCGCGTTAAAGATGATCCGCTGCGCTTCACCCTCGGCGGCCGGGTTCAGAGCGCTTGACATTGCCCCGCCGCGGGAAGTGATAAATCCGCCGCCAGCCAGAGCCGGCCCATAAAGGTCCTGGGCGGTATTTGCCCCAACGGGAGTTATCCCGTCAAACTGGGCAAAAGCCGGAGCAATCAAAGTGAAACCAATAAATATAGTTAAGAGGAATTTTCTGCGCATTACTAGTTTTTCGGTGTATTTAGAAAAATCTTAATTACACGAATGAACCTGACTAAGGCTCGAAGCCGCTGCGCAAGGCCCTGCCGCGGGCTAGACGGGAACCTATAACTTTGTCCCGTAGGGACATTTAATCCACAAATGTAATATGTTCCGACGCAGGAAAACCCAGCCTTCTGCATTAAGGTAGGCTGGCTTTAGCCAGCCGTGTGTGCCGCGGACGTGGCCTCTATTTACGCAAGCTGCGCCCGCTGTTTTTGCTAAAGCAAAAACGCCATTAATAAATAGGTCGGACATTTCTTGGGCTACACCATGCCATATTTCTTCAGAAACGCGGCATATTGCCGCGCAATTATTTGGTGTGACGTGGCCATTTTTCTCGCACGCCGTGCGCCCACGGCAGGGCCTTGCGTGGCGACTTCAGACAAGCCAAGATTTATTCGAGTAAATAAGGTTTTACATTCGGCAATACTTTGCATTTCACCCTGCTAAAGCAGGCAAGATCATTTGGCTTGGTGAGACGCCTACAGAACCGTAGGTAGAATTTCTACTTGTGGAAAACACTAACTTATCGCTGAGTTATCGAATAATTAGCGTTATTGAGCTTTCCTTCACAGGATTATATACAGTTTATTATTTAAAATACAATGTCAACAAGTTAAAGATTTCGACCAGTAATTCTAAGAAGAATTTAACCACTGAGTACACGGCGGAAGAAAATATTCGTACCTAAACTCCGTGAAACTCCGCGCACTCCGTGGTTTTTATTCTTCCTATTTCTTAACTTGTTGAGATTGACTTAATATACTCAGCGTTAAATCAGGGTTCATCCTTTCACCGCTCCCGCTGTCAAACCCTTGATAAACTGCTTGCTCATCATCAGATAAAGTAAAATAACCGGAATTGCCGAAAAGGTAAGCACCGCCAGCACCTTTGACCAGTCAGTCTGGTACTGGCCGAAAAGGCGGGTAACGCCCAGAAGCAGGGTTTTTGCCTTGTCGTCGGTGATGAAAATCAGGGGGAACCAAAGGTCGTTCCAAAAGGGAACCAGGTTGTATATAGCCGTGGTCGCAAGGGCCGGGCGTAACAGCGGCGCGATTATCCGCATGAAAACGCCGAAACGACCCGCGCCGTCAATTATTCCCGCTTCGGTCAACTCGTAGGGAATCTGCCGGATAAATTCGGTGAGTATGAACACGGCGATAGGTATGCCCATGGCGGTATAAACCGGAATCAACGACCATATTGTGTTAATCAGACCCAGAAAGCGGACAAGCTCCAGGATTCTTATCGAAGCGATTTTGATTGGAAGCATCATGCCGGCAATAAAGAAAAAGTACAGCAAGCGCGATAATTTTCCGCGCCAGTTTGCCAGGGCGTAGGCGGCCAGAGCGCCAGCAGACAGAAGCAGAGCCAGAGAAAGAACAACGACAAAAAAACTGTTTCTGAAATAAATAAGGAAATCCCCGTCTCCCAGCACCGCGCCGTAGTTGATGTAGTTCCATTCTTTGGGAAGCCCGAAAGGGTTCTGATAAATCGAAAGCCGATCTTTAAATGAATTGATTACCATTACCCAAAGGGGAAAGAGTACGATTAAGCACCAGATTACCAAAATGACGTGGCTTGCTAAATGCCGGTTATGTTTTTTTAACGAGGCTTTCATTTAACCTCTCCCCTGGGTAGCCCGCAGTGTGGGGATTACTCCCAAACAAAGTACGAAGAAAGTGATAGTGGCAATAGCGGCGCCCAGCCCGGGATCGGGAATGCCCACCGGATGCTGGCCCGCGATGCCTATTCGGTAAAACAGGGTGCCTATAAGGTCAGTGGCGTAATTCGGCGCTCCGTTTACGTTTGTCATTGAAAAGACAACGTCAAAAGCGTTGAAGTTGCTTACGAAAGTTAGAATGCCGATCATTCCCGCCACTGGTTTTATAATGGGCAGTTTAATCCGCCAGAAGATGTGTGCGCTGGTTGCTCCCTCGATGCTGGCCGCTTCAAGGTAATCTTCGCCAATGCCCCTGAGAGCCGCGACAAACATCATTACCGGAATGCCTATCCACTGCCAGCATGATACCAGCGAAACGCAGAGCAGGGCGGTGTTTTTGTCGCCCAGCCAGGGACGGACTAGAAAATCCAGCCCTAATGATCTGAGGAAAGGGCCGCTCCACACGGGGTTTAAGAGCAGCTTCCATAGGTAGCCGGTAACCAGTACCGCCAGAGTTGTCGGCAGAAAAATTACGGTCTGGTAGAATTGCCTGCCCCTCATGGTTCTGTTGGTAAGGAGAACCGCAAAAAAAATTCCCAGGTAATTTTGAACAGTCATGTGGACGGCAAAGAAAATGACCGTGTGAATAAAAGCGCCCTGGTATCGTTCCGCATAACGTGTCACAGTGAAGAGGTTTTTGAAATTGGCAAGAGCAACAAAACTACGGCCCAGCCCGGCGGAACCTGTGTATAAACTCAAACGCAGGGAATCCAGCAAGGGCCAGGCCATAAAAAGAACGTAGAACAGCAGGGCCGGAACAAGGTAAGGTATCCACCCTGCGTTTTTTATTTTTATTTTCTGCGTTTTCAAAATGCTACTCCGACAGAATCCTGATGTAAAACATCATTAATTTCATAATGTTTACCACGGAGTTTCACAGCTAAGAACCGAAGGTAGGGATACCAAAATCTTAAAACTCCGTGTTACTCTGTGACCTCCGTGGTTTCATTTTTTTAGTTGATGATGTTATTACCGCAGCTTCGCCGCCGCGGTTTCCATGGCTTCTGCCGCCTGTCGTGGGGTGATCTCGCCTTTAAGCACCTGGATTACCGCCTGGTTCATGGGCGCGTACAGATCCATAAATTTGGGCCACACAAAGCGGGTGTCGGTCTCTTTGCCGCTGTTAAGGCTAAGGAATTCGTTGGCGTGGGGATCGGCAAGCTGGATCGGGAAATTGATCATCGGGAAGAAGCCCAAAGGCAGGGCAGCCGAGGCCGTTGTCGCGCCTTCACGGGAGGCAAGCCAGGCCAGAAAGTCCTTGCACTCCTGGGGATACCTGGTTTTGGCGTTCCAGGTAATAGCCATGTCAGGATGAAAGCAGATAGCGGTTTTTCCGCCCCGAGGTGCCGGAATGGCGAACAGGCCCCAATCGAATTTCGCGTCCGAGTAAACTCCGGCTGTCCATGAACCGTCAATGAACATGACGGCTTGCTGGTTGTTGAACATGGCCTGGGAATCGTTGTAGGTTACCGCCGAAAAACCTTTGGGCAGGTATTTGGCGGAATCCGCCATCGCCTGGAACGCCGCAACAAAGGCGGCATCGTTAAGTTTTTTAGCCCCGCTTTCATACTTTACCCGTTCGGTAGCGCCGCCGATGTAGTTGGGCAGCAACCCAAGGAAATACACCTCCAGAATGTCCCATTCATCCGCAACGCCGTTTGCCAGCGGAGTATAACCTTTTGTCGCAAGGATTCCGCAGAGTGAAAGGAAATCTTCCCAGGTCTGGGGAACGGAAAGCCCTTCCTTCCGGAAGATGGTCTTGTTGTAATACACCGCATGGGATACTGCCGCAAAGGGAACGGCAAAATATCTGCCGTCAGGCATTTGCCAGGGTGCGCCGTTGGAAGCGGTAAAATTCTGCTTTACGCCGGGAATGTTGGTGCAATCGCCGAAATAGCCTGAGCGGAAAAGCTCCTGTCCTGTGGCGTAGGAACGGGCGTACATCAAATCAGGCCCGGTTCCCCCTTCAAGTTGAAGCCGCAGTGTGGCATTGTATTCCGGCGGATTGGTGGGCCTGAACTGAATTTCCACATTGGGTTTGACCTTCCTGTATTCCGCCAACAACCTGTTCATTTGAGCCACATCGTCCGCTCTCCATGAACCCATGGTCAGAACTACTCTTCCCGAATAATCTGAGGTTCTGCCGCTTGCGAACAAAGGCATCCCCAGCACGACGGCAATTACCAAAAGAATTGCCAAAAAAGCTGCTTTTCTCATGTTTCCTCCATGAAAAAAATATATGCTTTTTATTTTTTAACCTTTTCACATCCTTCATAAATGTAGTATTATATTTTACCTTCGCCAGGAATCATGCGAACGGCTCCCGCCCAACCCCGCCAGGTTCGGAAGGAAGCAACGGCAAGCGGTCAGCCGTGGCGCCGTGATACCCCTGGCGGGGGCTTTTTTCGCTATCAGACAGGTATATATAGAGAGGACTTATGAAACGAAAGGCGTTAATTCTTTGCGGCGGCTGGGACGGCCATGAACCTAAACTGGTTACGGAACGGTTTAGAAAGTTCCTGGGATCCGAGGATTTTGAAGTGGCGGTTGAGGAAAATCTGGAAATACTACAAAACCTGGGTCGGCTCAAGGAGCTGTCTCTCTTAATTCCTGTATGGACAATGTGTAAAGAAAATCTTCCAAAGCCCTACTTTGAGCCTATCGCCGAGGCTATCGGTTCCGGTGTAGGGCTGGCCGGTTGCCACGGCGGGATGTGCGACGCTTTCCGGAACAACGTGTTGTGGCAGTTCATTACAGGAGCCAACTGGGTGGCCCATCCGGGCTGCGACGGCGTTCTGCACCGGATAAATATCAAGAGCAAGTCAAACCCCCTCACCGATGGCATAAAGGATTTTGACGTTTCGTCGGAACAGTACTACCTTCACACCGACGCCGCCAACGAGGTTCTTGCAACTACGCGCTTTCCTACGGTGAAGTGGTACCATTCGGCTAACGGCGAGGTGGATGTACCTCAAGTGTGGACCAGAAAATGGGGGCATGGCAGGGTTTTCTACAATGCCCTTGGCCATCATAACGACGTGTTCGATATTCCCGAAGCCTGGGAATTGATGAAGCGTGGCCTGCTCTGGGCCGCCGAAGGCAAGCGGGTCGCCGTGGAGAAAGGTCTTTCGGCGGACGATTGGAAAAACGACAAGGGAATGTATTAAGAGGAATCTATGGCTATTCAGCGTATTGGAATTGTGGGCTGCGGAAAGATAAGCGGCATATATCTCAAGAACCTGACCGGCATGTTCGGCAGGCGGGTCAAGGTAACGGCAGTTACGGATGCCGTCCATGAACGGGCGGCAAAGGCGTCAAGCGAATTTAATTTGCGGCACATAGAAAAAATGCCCGATCTGGTAAGCGATCCGGAAGTAGACATCATCCTCAATATTACCCAGCCCCCGGCCCACCATGGCGTTGCTATAGAGGCGGTAAAAAACGGCAAGCACGTCTACAACGAAAAGCCGCTCTGCGTAAAGCGTGAGGAAGCCGCTGAGCTTCTGTCAACGGCGAAGGCAAAAAATGTTAGGGTGGGTAACGCACCTGACACTTTCATGGGCCCCGGTATCCAGACCTGTCGCAAGCTCATCGACGAGGGCTGGATTGGCCGCCCCGTGGCCGCCAGCGCCTTTATGCTCTGCCACGGCCACGAGCATTGGCACCCCGATCCGGAGTTTTACTATAAGCCGGGAGCCGGCCCGATGTTTGATATGGGGCCCTATTACCTTACTGCCCTTATAAGCCTTCTGGGGCCTGTGGCCAGGGTGTCCGGTTCCGCCCAAAAGGGGCAGGCCGAGCGGCTCATTACCAGCGAGCCGCACAAGGGTGAAACAATCAAGGTAGAAGTCCCTACCCATGTGGCCGGGGTGCTGGATTTTGTCTCGGGCGCGGTTGGCGTTATCGTTACCAGTTTCGATGTTTACAATCATTCAATGCCCTGTATCGAGATTTACGGAACCGAGGGCACTTTGCAGGTTCCGGATCCCAATTATTTCCGTGGCGAGGTAAAACTCAGGCGTTTTCGGGACGAAAACTGGTCTACGGTTCCTTTAATTTTAAACGCGCCCGATAATCCCAAAGATAAAGACGACTGGCAGTTACTCAACAATTTGCGGGGCATCGGCATAACCGACATGGCCGAGTCAATAGGCGAGGGTAGGCCCCACCGGGCTTCGGGCGAACTTGCCTTCCATGTTCTTGACGTGATGCATGGCATTCACGATGCCTCGGCATCTGGAAAGTACTGCGAACTTAAAAGCGTTTGCCAGCGCCCGGAACCTATGGTTTAGAACTAACCTTACGCAAAAGTAAAATTTTAAGTGTTTACAAAAATTCATCTTTCAAATTCAGGTTATAGGGTTTATAATCAGTGAATTATATTTTTTATGGAGGAATTGTTATGAAGAAGGTACTTTTATTGGTACTGGTCCTTGTTGTGGCTGCTGGTATGGTATTTGCCAGAGGCGCAAGCGACGCGGGGGGGGGTACTATAACCCTTCGGTTTTCATGGTGGGGCACTGACCCGCGCCACGAAGCCACCCTGAAGGTCATTGAAGCGTTTGAGAAAAAGAACCCAAACATCAAGATCGAGCCCGAGTACGGCGCACAAGCCGGTTATAACGACAAGAAAACAACGGAATTTGCATCGGGAACCGCCCCGGATATGTTCCAAATTGAAACCGGCGCCGGCCCTGAATATCAAAAATTAGGCGTTCTGTACAATCTATCCACGCTTAAAAACATCAAATTCGACAAATTTGATCCCAGTTTCATTAAAAACAACGGCCAATTCGGTACCGGAAGCCAGTGGGCGATTCCGACCGGCGTGGCCGGCACAGCGGTTCTTGTCAACAAGGCCTTGGCCGACAAGTTCGGTATCGATTTTTCAAAACCTTATAGCTGGGAGGACCTTATTACCTGGGGACAGAAAGTGCGCGCCGCTGATCCATCCTGCTACCTCTTGTCTGTCATTCAAGATTCACAAGGAATGGCGTTTTTTGTCCGCGCGTATGCCCGCCAGCTTAACGGCGCCCCAATCATTGATGACGCAGCCAAGAAGCTGAATATGACCGAAGCGCAGTTTACCCAGTGCTTTGATCTCATTGACCGCATATATAAGTCAGGGACATCCGCGCCGGCCGCCTACAAGGCGCCGTTCGGCCAACGGGATCAGGATGATCCCAACTGGATTGCCGGCAAGTATGTCGCGCATGTTGGGTATACGTCCACCGTTGAAGTAATGCAGGCCGCCAATCCTTCTGCTCAGTATTATGCGGGGAACCTGCCGCTCTTGCCAAACCGCAAGGATGACGGCTGGTTTACCAACCCACCACAGTACATGGGCATTTACGCTAAGACCAAGTACCCCGAGGAGTGCGCCAAGTTCTTTGACTTCTTCTTTAATTCAGAGGAAGCCGCCGAAATACTCGGGACAGTACGGACGGTACCGCCAACAGCTATGGCGCAGCAGGTTGTGGTTAAAGCAGGGAAGCTTAATCCGCTTACGGCAGAATCAACGGCAATTACCAGGCTCTATGGCGGCAAGGACGATGCCGGTCTGACCACGGGAGCCGAGGTTACCAAGATTCTTATGGACGCTTACGAAGCGGTTTCCTTTGCAACAAAAACTCCTGCCGTAGCCGCAAGGGACGTTGTTACACAGATCAACGCTTTCCTCGCCCGCCAGTAGGTAAAATTTTACCACGGAGGAACACGGAGTTTCACGGAGTAAAAATCATAATATTATGAAAACTCCGTGTAACTCTGTGTACTCAGTGGTTTTATTCTTCTTCAGTTAATTAGGGAGTTAATGTGAAGGGCAAGAGCCTGAAAGCGCGAAACAATGTAGCGTATCTTTATTTGCTGCCGTGGCTTGTCGGCATATTGCTGTTACAGTTGTACCCGTTTGTCATTTCGTTTTATTACGCCTTGTGCGATTATAATCCGTTAAAAAAGCCGTTTTTTATCGGTATTAACAACTATATTCAGCTGTTTACCAAAGACCCCGAGTTTTGGATATCTGTAAAGGCAACCCTGCTCTACGTGTTTTACACAGTACCGCCCAAATTGCTTATGTCATTATTTATTGCCATGCTGTTGAACAAAGCCAGAAAAGGAATTGGCGTTTTGCGCACGGCGTACTATTTGCCCTCCCTGTTTGGAGGAAGCGTCGCGGTTGCGGTTTTATGGCAAGTAATGTTCAGGGATCAGGGGATGGTCAATAGCTGGATAAACTTTTTTGGTTTTCCCACAGTTCAGTTTTTGGGCAACCCCAAAACAGCCCTTCCGACGCTGAGCTCGCTGGAGGTATGGCAATTCGGTTCTTCAATGGTTATGTTTCTGGCCGCGCTTAAGCAGGTGCCCGCCGCCCTGTATGAGGCCGCCCGCATTGACGGCGCGGGCGCGCCGAAGAGGTTTTTCAAGATTACCCTGCCGTATATCTCACCCATCCTTTTCTTCTGTATTATAATGCAGACAATTAACGCTTTACAAAATTTTACTTCCGCCTTTGTAATTACGCGCGGCGGGCCTGTGAAATCTACATATATGCTTGGCCTTAAGCTGTACAATGACGGATTTGTGTACTGGAGAATGGGGTACGCAAGCGCGACCTCATGGATTATCTTCTTAATGGTAGCGCTTTTTACCCTGGGATTATTCGCCAGTCAAAAATACTGGGTTTTCTACAGCGATGAAAGTTAAGGGGCAGACGATGAACATTAAATCGAAGAACTATACAAAAGAAGTGTTTTCGTATGTTGTTTTGATTCTCATCGCGGATTTCCTGTGTTATCCCCTGGTGTGGATGTTTTTTGCAAGTTTTAAAACAAACAACGAGATATTCCTGGGAGTAAACTTACTCCCTCAAGAATTTAATTTTAACGCGTACCGCGACGGCTGGAAGGGCGTTGCCAGAAATAATTTTACCAGATTCTTTACAAATTCATTCCTGCTTGTGATCCCTACCGCGTTATTTACGATCATATCAAGCACGCTTGTCGCTTATGGCTTTGCCCGTTTTGAGTTCAAGGGGAAAAAGATATTGTTTCTTGTTTTGCTTTCAACGCTTATGCTTCCCAATTCCATCTTAGTTATTCCCCGTTATACTATTTTTCGTAATCTCAAAGCGCTCGACAGCTATAACCCGTTCTATCTGATGGCTATTTTTGCCTGTTATCCTTTCTTTACCTATATGCTGGTTCAATTTATACGCGGCATTCCGCAGGAGCTTGACGAATCGGCGCGTATGGACGGCTGTGGTTCTTTCAGGACCCTCATAAGCATTTTATTGCCGCTTCTAAAACCTGCCCTTTTTTCGGCAGGTCTGTTTCAGTTCCTATGGACATACAACGACTATTTCAATTCCCTTATTTATATCAACAGCGTAAAAAAATACACCGTGTCTCTGGCATTACGGATGTTCATTGATTCGGATATCGTGATAGTTTGGAAAAATGTAATGGCCATGTCCTGTTTGGCTGTATTGCCCGTTGTCGTTTTGTTCTTCCTCTGCCAAAGGTATTTTATCGAGGGTATCGCTACCACCGGGTTGAAAGGGTAACCGAAGGGATGTATATTCTAACATCAAAAACAAAAGTTATAATTCAATAATCATCACGCAGAGGCGCAGAGGACGCAGAGAAATGAATGAAAATGAGATAGGAACCATCATAATTGATACTGCATTTTACTTACACAAAAATCTTGGCCCTGGATTATTAGAAAGTGTGTATGAATCTGTTCTTGCGAGATTACTTTCCAAGAAAGGGCTATACGTTCAACGGCAAGTATCAATCCCTATAGAATTTGAAGGCGAACAATTCGATGAAGGATTTCGTGCTGACTTGTTCATTGAAGGGAAAGTAATAATTGAGTTAAAATCGGTTGAAAAGATAACATCAGTCTATAAAAAACAATTGTTAACATACTTAAAATTGACTAACACAAAACTAGGCTACATCCTAAATTTTGGTGCTGAATTAATGAAAGATGGAATAGATAGGATTGTAAATGGCCTATAGATCTGATCAAGCCTTTGCGTCCTCTGCGCCTCTGCGTGAGGAATTTCTTCGATTTGGATCTCAACTTCAGCTTCTTGGATCTATTTCCATGGACAAGTAGAAAACATGATACATCCAAGTTCCGACGGTAACTATTATGAATTGACAGACCCGGTCAGTTTGCCAAAGGCTTCCGGTTTCTTGTGGAACGAAACAATGCTGATTCGGGCCACTTGCCGTGGTTACGCGGCGTCGCTTTTCATGCAGCCTGAGCCGTCAAAGTACTCTTACGGGCCAAACATGGAAGCGAAAACCTTTATGCTTCCGGAACCGTCCTATTACGCGCACCACCCCGGACGCTTTGTTTATGTGAAAGACGAAGGAGACAAAGCCCTTTTATTTTCCGCCCCTTATGAGCCTGTTCGCCGCAGGCCGGAACGCTTCGCGTTTCAGGTTTGGAAGCACAAGCTCCTCTGGCTTGCGGAATGCGGCGGCATCGAAATTACCATGAGCCTCGGCCTCCCGAAGCATGACCCGCTGGAACTCTGGCGGATAAAGGTGAAGAACCTTTCAGGAAGGAAGCGCAGTCTGAGCGTTTACCCGTATTTCACAGTCGGGTATATGTCGTGGATGAATCAGGGCGGCCAGTACAATGAGGAACTGAAGGCGATTGTATGCTCCTGCGTATCGCCGTATCAAAAATCCGAGGATTACCCGAAGATCAAGGAATATAAAGATAAGACTTTCCTTTGGGCAAATCATCCACCTGTCGCGTGGGAGACGAGCCTTGAGCGCTTTGAGGGCGAGGGAGGGCTTTCTTCGCCAGAGGCAATTTCTTTGGAACGCCTGTCAAACGGGGACTGCCAATACGAGACGATGGCGGCTGTCACGCAATACCGGCTTGAGATGGGCGTTGGAGACGAACGGGAATTCGAATTTATTTTCGGCCCCGCGAAAGACGAAAAGGAAATCCTGTCGCTCTCAAGCCGCTACGGAGATGAGTTTGACGCTGTAGAGCGGGAATATTCTTCTTATATCGCGCGGGGGGAAGGTGTATTGCGGATTTCTACGCCTGACGCCGGGCTTGATAACTATGTAAACAACTGGCTGCCGAGGCAGGTCTATTACCACGGTATAACAAATCGGATGTGTACCGATCCTCAAACCCGCAATTACATTCAGGACGCTATGGGCATGAGCTATATCACGCCGAAAACGGCGCGGGATATGTTTCTGCTCGCGTTGAGTCAGCAAAAGAAAAATGGTGAAATGCCGGACGGCATTCTGTTATCTCCTCAGGCAGAGCTGAAATATATCAACCAGATACCCCACAGCGACCACTGTGTATGGCTGCCGATCTCTCTGGCCGCGTACCTTGATGAGACCGGCGACTACGCCTTGCTTGATGAGGAAGTTCCTTTTGCCAACAGCGTTGAAAACGCTGACAGCGGTGAAACCGCTACCGTATCACGGCATATTGATTTTGCGATGGATTGGCTCTTTAACGACCGTGATGAAAGGGGCCTGAATTATATTCGGCAGGGCGACTGGTGCGATCCCCTGAACATGGTAGGTTATAAGGGCAAAGGCGTTTCCGGCTGGCTGGCGATGGCAAGCGCTTACGCCCTGCGTAGTTGGGCGGCCATTTGCGGCGAGAGCGGAAGGCAAAGCGCGGCGGAACAATATTTGGCGAAAGCTGGTGAAATAAACACCGCCATTAACAGTCGGTTGTGGGACGGTGATTGGTACGCGCGCGGAATCACGGACGATGGCGTTCTGTTTGGCGTCAGCGCCGACAAGGAAGGGAAAATTTTCCTTAACGTGCAAAGCTGGGCGATTCTGTGCGGCGCTGCCGATGAAAATAAAAAACAAAAACTGATGAGGTCCGTTGAGAAGTATCTGGAATCTCCTTATGGCGTTGAAATGCTGGCTCCTGTGTACACCGCGATGAGGGAAGACATTGGAAGGCTGACCCAAAAGCACCCCGGTATAGTGGAAAACGGTTCGGTCTACAACCATGCGGCTGTGTTTTATATTTACGCGCTCTATGTTGCAGGCGAGAACGACAGCGCTTTCCGCCTTCTGCGCAAAATGCTTCCGGGTGAAAGCGACGAAGACATCATCCGGCGGGGACAAATGCCGGTGTTCATTCCTAATTACTACCGGGGAGGCTACAGTCAATTTCCGCGCACTGCGGGACGCTCCAGCCACTTGTTCAACACAGGAACCGTGTCGTGGTATTACCGCTGCCTTGTCGACGGTTTGTTTGGCCTCCGGGGCACAAAAGCCGGTTTATCGGTTCATCCAACGTTTCCGTCCAACTGGAACGAGGCTTCGGTAACCCGTTACTTTCGCGGCGCGAAGATCCACGTGGATATCCGGCGCGAGCCGGATGTACGGGAAATTACCGTGCTGTGCGAAGGGAAGCCCCTCATTGGAAACGTGTTGACCGATATAAGTGGGGGAAAGGACTATCAACTGACTGTCAAGTTGCCACTATCAGAAAGCAAACTTAGTCCGCGGTAGTTCCCCCGTCCACCGGCAGGGCGACGCCGTTGAGAAAAGCCGCCTCGTCGCTGGCCAGGAAAAGCGCCGCGTTGGCGACATCGGCCTCGGTGGCAAGCCGGCCCAAAGGCACCTCGTCGTAACGCTGCTGTTTTTTTACCGGGTCTTTGAACAGCTCCTGTACCAGCGGAGTATTTACCGTGCTGGGGTGTATGCTGTTACAGCGGATATTGTCTTTCGCGTGACGGACAGCGATTGCCTTGGTCAGTAAAGTTACGGCCCCCTTGGTAACCGTGTAGGCCTCGGTGGTAAAAGCATGGCCGATAAGTCCGCAGACCGATGACATATTGATGATCGAACCGCCTCCGCCTTTTCGTAAAACGGGAATAGCGTGCTTGGTTCCAAGAAAAGGCCCCTTTACGTTGACCGCCAGCATGGCATCGAAATTCTCGGCTTTCATTTCCTCAATAGGTTCGCGGATATTGATGCCCGCGTTGTTCACCAGTATGTCCAAACGGCCTGCCTGCGTTTGTATCGCCGCCATCGCGTCTATCCAGTTTTGCTCATTGGTAACGTCCAGCGTAAGGAAAAACGCTTTGCCGCCTTTGCCGCGAATTTTCTCTACAACCTGGTTTCCCGCTTCCGCTTTGAGATCGCCGATAAATACAAGCGCCCCCTCTTCGGCAAAGCGGCAGGCCATTGCCGCTCCCAGCCCCTGCGCCGCCCCGCTTATTAAAGCTGTTTTCCCCGCAAGCCGCATATGTACCCCTATTTCCGCACTTCGATATGCGCCAGTTTTTCGTAAAAGCGGACAATAGCGCTGTGATCGTTAGCCGCCATGCCGTCCGTTTTGAGGGCCTGAAGCGTTTCCATTACATTGGCGGTAAGCGTAAGGGGAACGTTCAGGTTATGGCCTGTGTCCAGGGCGTTTTGCAGATCCTTGATGTGAAGTTCAATTCTAAAACCGGGCTTGAAGTTGCCGTCCAAAATCATCGGCACTTTGGCGTTCATCACCGTGGAACCGGCAAGGCCGCCCTTTATGGCATCGAAGACTTTCACCGGATCGACCCCTGCCTTAGTCGCAAGAACAAAAGCTTCGGAAACCGCAGCGATGTTCAGGGCCACCACTATCTGATTCGCCAGTTTTGCCACATTGCCTGCGCCAATATCGCCTACCAAAATTACCGAAGCTCCCATTTTTTCCAGGATGGGCTTTACCGTGTCGAAAGTTTTATGATCCCCGCCAACCATGATCGCCAGCGTACCGTCAATCGCTTTTGGTTCGCCGCCTGAAACAGGGGCGTCAAGGAACTCCACGCCTTTGGCTTTAAGGGCCGCCCCGACTTCCTGGGAGATAGCCGGAGCTATGGAACTCATGTCCACTACAATTTGCCCGCTTTTGCTGCCCTCAAGAACGCCGCCTTCCCCCAGAATCGCTTCCTTCACATGGGGCGAGTTGGGGAGCATGGTAATAACCACATCACTTTTGGACGCGACTTCTTTGCTTGAGGAAGCTCCCAGAGCGCCAAGGGCAACAAGGTCGTCAGATTTGGCGACCTTGTCAAATACGACCAGCTTGTAACCGGCTTTGATCAGGTTTTTGGCCATGGGGCGGCCCATAATTCCGAGTCCGATAAATCCAATGTTCATATATCCTCCTTTAGTGAATCTCATGAAATTGATTAAACATATAATAATATAAACCACAGAGTAATGCTCTCCGGCTACGCCAGAGAGCTTTGAGTAACACGGAGTTTTTATAATACTTCGAATTTTCCCATGTGAAACTCTGTGATACTCCGTGAAACTCCGTGGTAAAATTCATATGGCTGTTTTTACCGCGTTGTATATGTCGTCAGTGTTGATCTTGTATTCGGACAAAAGCTCTTCATACGAATGTGCCGATGTTCCAAAGATATCATCTATGGCGACCTGCCTGAATGGAACATTGATTTCGCCAAATAGCAGGGCCGCAATTGCAACGCCAAGGCCGCCTGATTTCACCGCTTCCTCGGCAGTGACAATCGCCTTTTTCCCCGAGGCGTATTTTAACGCTTCTTCTTTTAACAGGGGCTTGAGCGTGCTGACATTCACCACCTGCGCCGCGATGTTTTCGCTTTTAAGTTTTTCGGCGGCTTCAACGGCTTTGCTCACCATAACGCCGGTAGCGAAAATGACCGCGTCGTTTCCATCTGTAACAGGATACATCTTTCCGATCTGGTGTTCGCCTTCCGGAGAAGTGTAGACAGGCAGATCGCCCCGGTTAATTCGGATATAAGCCGGCCCCTGATATGAAACCAAAGCCTTCATCATTTTTTGCGTTTCCACGGCGTCTACCGGATTGAGGACGGTCATGTTCGGCATGGCGCTCAGGATGTTGGCGTCTTCTACGGACTGATGGGTTTTTCCGTCGCCGAAATCGGAGAGGCCGCAGCTTGAACCGCAGATTCTCACATTCAATCTCGGTATCGCGATTGAACAGCGTATCTGATCGTAGGCGCGCCCCGACGCGAAAACCGCGAAACTGCTGTAGAAGGGGATTTTCCCGGCAAGGGCCAGGCCTGCCGAAACCGAGGCCATGTTTTGCTCGGCTATGCCCATTTCAAAATAGCGCTCGGGAAAAGCATCCTTGAACAGGCAGGACATGGTTGATTTCCCCAAATCCGCTTCCAGAGCTACGATGTTTGGGTTTGATTTGCCCAGTTCTACCAAGGATTCTCCGTAGGCTTTTCTTAAACTCATCTTTTCCATAATTAAACCTGAGCCTTTATGGCGTCCAATTCCCGAATCGCCTGTTGATACACTTCTTCGGTGAATATCCCGTTATGGTACGCGGAATTCCCTTCGGCAAAGGAAAAACACTTTCCTTTAACCGTATCAAGAACAATAACCGAGGGCCTGTCTTTTACCGCTTCGGCTTTTTCTATAGCTTCAAGAATTTTATCAAAGTCATGGCCGTCGGCACTGATTACATTCCAGCCGAAGGCCGACCATTTCTTGTCCAAATCGGGAATATTGAAAATATCCTTTGTCGCTCCCGTGGCCTGCACTTTGTTCCAGTCAATAAAGGCAGTCAGGTTTCCGATTTTAAAATTTGCCGCCGCCATCGCCGCTTCCCAAATCTGCCCCTCGGACTGTTCGCCGTCGCCCATTACCGCGTAAACATGAGCCGGGCTTTTGTCCAGCCGCAGGGCCAGGGCCATTCCAACCGCGACGGACAGGCCTTGCCCCAAAGAGCCGGTAACCGCCTCAATGCCGGGAACCGAACAGTCGGGGTGGCCCTGCAAAAGGCCGCGCAGGGTTTTTACCCGCTTGAGTTCCTCCCTGGGAAAGCACCCTTTTTCGCACAGCGCCGCGTACTGAATGAGCGCCGCATGTCCCTTGGAAATAACCAGCCGGTCGCGGTCGTGATCATTCAGGCGATCCGCGCTGAAATTCATTTTATGAAAATACAAAACCGTAATTAGCTCCGCCAAAGAACTTGAGCCGCCAAGGTGCCCGGCTATCCCAACGCCGATCATCTCAAGCAGGTCATAGCGGAGCTGCAAGGCTTTACGCGCAAGTTCTTTTTTTTGCTCCGGTTTCAGCATGTTTGCCTCCTTAGCATCAAATCCAGTGTGTGAGGATATTATAGGGTATTTATATGGAAATGGTAATACTATTAGAAATGGAGGATTCTCCCCGTCTGCTTGCCTAAAGAGGCCCCCTCGTCTTACTAACATGAGCCCCCCTATGCTTGCCTAAAGAGGATCCCTCGTCTTACTAACACGAGACCCCCTCTGCTTACCACAAGATGCCCCCTCTGCTTGCCTAAAGAGGATCCCTCTGCTTACTAGTAGGAAGATCCTCCAGGGCCAGCGCACTATATGAATTTATCCCAAATATATTCTGCAACGAACCAGAATATAACCACAGAGTACTGCTATCTGGCTACACCGGATAGCTTAGAGTTTCACGGCTACAGAACCGAAGGTAGGAATACTAAAATCGTTTTAAAACTCCGTGTTCCTCTGTGACCTCCGTGGTTAAAATTTCTTATATTGCTCAAGCCTCGGAAATAGCGAATTGACTGGTGACGGTGCGTATCGCGGTGAGGGGCGTGGCGGAGCCAGAGAACCGCGTGCGGATTTCGAGGCGGTTCTCGGAATAGCCGGTTGCGACCGGGATGAATTCAATACGAGAGGGGGTGTTAGACACGACGCGGTTTATTTTCACCGCTTTGGCGGGTTCCAACACAGGAACCATCCAGAGGCCGGTTTCGGCGGCAGGGCCTTCGATTTTTATACGGCGGCCCAGAATCTCGCATACGTGGCCCGGCTCAAAAAGATTGCTGCCCTCCGGGTCTTCCATGTCCTTGTACTCGGATATGTACGCGGTATCCTCAACGTGGCTGTTGATGATTATTTCAATGAAGGATGCCAGGTTCTTCATCGCTTTCAGCGTGTGGAACTTAAACGAGACTGGGTGCTTTTTGGGATCAAAGATTTCCTTGACCGAATGAAAAAGGCCGCCGATGTGGACGTTCACCGTGAACCACCCTGTGTTTACAGAAAAGCCGTCGCATAGCTGGTACATCATTTCCTTGAAGAAATGGTTGACCGTCTTTACCGCCTCGTCGTGGCTGCCGTCAAACCCGCCCCGGTTCCTCATTGCCGCGCATATCGCGTCAACATTAATGGTCTTTTCCTTTACGTTTTTGGCAAGGTAGGTGTTTTCCCCTCCGGCCAGATGGTTGGGATAGAGCTGCGCTTCAATCTGGTGCATCTCCTCTTTGGCTTCGTAGATCGATGACATGATGTCTCCTTTTGGACTTTAGTCCACTGCGGCCTTGCCGCGTTAATGTTTGGTTCGCAGGGCAAAGCCCTGCCGTTATAGTGTTGGAATTGTTTTATTATTTGCTTTTTTATTTTGGTTTATTGATTTGGATTATTACTTAGGTTTATTGATTTGCTTTTTCCATTAACACTCCTCCTGTAAACAAAACATTTATGGCAAGAACAACGTTCCTGTGTTTTCGGTTGCAATTGCCGTGAACAGAATGTTTTTACTGTGGCCCCCAATAGCCTATTTCTACGAAATATTCGGATTGGGAGCATACGTCCAACGGGATTATACTTTTTCCAATCTCTTTTATAAATGTTTTGTTTAACGCAATATCCAAGTCTATTTTCTTTAGTATTACATACAGCAATTCGGAACAGTACAATTTGCTGCTGTCTTCCATATCGAATTGCCAGTCAAAAGGAACCCCGACATATTCTAAAGCCGCGTCAGAAATTGCTTTTCCTTCGACAGTCTTTAACCTGTAAGTTCCTACTTTTTGGGCGCTCTTTAGAAAGTCGCTTAAAGATACTTCGTTGACAAAATCTTTTCCTTCAATAGCCAAACCCTCCGCGTTTATTACCGAGACAGTATTATTCCTTATCCTGACTATTCCAAGGTGTGAAAACCTTTTGTCATTGGGCGATAATTCCTTAAAATACATTGACCAAATCCTGTCCCCCAAGCGGCAAATAATATCGCCGTCTTTTATGTATGGAAGTATCATATCTTCCTGAATGTATTTAACATTCTGAAAAACACTGTGTTGGTGTTTTTGCAGAATAATTATTGCAATAACTGCAATGCATAATATCGCAAAAACGCCGGCAAGTGTTTTCCTTCCAATGGCGCTCAAGCTATTTGCCCGAATCCATAGATACGTGAACTTTCCATTTTCCGTCTATTTTTCTTAAATCGAAGTTTTCCTCCTCTCCATCAGTATAAATAACAGTTACAACAGCGGTATTACCGTTAATTTTTTCTGTAACTGTTTTAATCTTTTTTGCCGACATACTCGCAGCATATCCCTGGATTTTAGAGCCAAATGCCGCCACTAACTGTACTGTCTCCGGCGTTGCCACCTTTGCCAATGCGTTCATGTCGTTTTTTTCAATGGCCTTCCCAAACTTCTGCACTGCTGCTTTAGGCGAGTTTCCTAAAGAACAACTGCCCAATAAAGCGACAAGGACCAATGTACCGATAAAAAACCTCTTTTGCATAAGGGCCTCCTGAATATTTATTGTCTGTAAACTACAGCCCACCGCCTAACGGGCGGCTTATGTTTGCAAGAAATTAAAACCGTGGTTAATGTTCTTCATGCTAATCCCCATTACTCCTAATATCCCTTCTGCCGAAGTTCGGCGTCCAAATCCTTCGCTCTTTGATAATTGGGATTAAGCTGTAAAGCCTTGTTTGTATCCGCGCGCGCCTGAGTAAAATTGCCTTTCATCATATATGCATAGCCCCTGTGCCGATATGGATTTGCAAAGTTCGGGTCTAGCTGTATCGCCTGATTAGCATCGGCAATAGCTTTATCATAGTCGCCTTTGCCATTGTATGCAAAAGCGCGGTTGTTGTACGCACTTGTATACTTGGGGTCAATCCTTATTGCCTCGTTTAAATCGGCAATGGCTTTATCGTAGTCGCCTTTATTACTGTATACGGTACCGCGTTCGTAATATGCAGCAGCATAATTAGGGTCAATCCGTATTGCCGCGCTATAATCGGCAATGGCTTTATCGCTGTCGCCTTTATAATTGTATGCATCGCCGCGGTATTTATACACAGCAGCATAATTAGGGTTAAGCCGTATTGCCTCGTTATAATCGGCAATGGCTTTATCGTAGTCGCCTTTACTATGGTATGAAAAAGCGCGCATGTAATACGGAGAAAACAAATTGGGAAGAGCCTGTATCGCTTGGGTAAATTCTGCTATTGCCTTGTCATAGTCGTCCTTATTATAAGCCCCTATGCCATTTTGATAATATGGGCCGGCGGTTACTCCCTTCCATGTTGAGCCACCGGCAAATCTTGTATACGTTCCGGGACCGCCATCGCTTGCATTTTGCTTGGCTACCAAGTCGCCAGGGAAAGTGCCAATCGGTAAATTATAATAATTTTCAAACGTTACGCTGGTAAGGTTGGTGCAATCAGAAAAAGAATTCCGCCCAATAAAGGTAACGCTGTTCGGTACAGCGTTACAGCTTTCTTATACTTACTCATATGTATGCTTTATTACTCATAAGTCTATACTACATAAGGAATTAAGTCAATAAATTTTCTCATACTTATTTTTATTTAATCATACTTACTCA
>Ga0268262_10000480_pt1 | contig 52915 bp, 51 predicted proteins | sample TergutNc150P3_FD_190354 | JGI IMG/M metagenome (GOLD analysis project Ga0268262, IMG submission 190354) | Nasutitermes corniger P3 segment gut microbial community from laboratory colony in Florida, USA - Nc150 P3 (SPAdes) (version 2) | ecosystem: Host-associated > Arthropoda: Insects >... | reverse complement strand
ACAGCCAATTCAGCGATTTATTATCGCTTTTAGCGCTCTATAGTGCGAAAATAATAATCCCGATATACAATTATACATTTTGGAAATTGGTTTTTGCCGAAATTTGTAGACTATTTGTAGACGAGGTTGTACATTATCTACGCTTTTTCAAGCATCCTTACGAAGGCGGAATTCGGTTTTTTCAGCTCGCGCGAGCCCCTGGTAATTTTACAAAGGGAAACGCCTAAGTCTTTGGCAATTTCACGCTGGGGGACTTTTTTCCGCAGCGCCTTGACCAGCGCCCAGCGTCCGGCAATGTCGGCAATTTCAGCGGGAGTCAACAGGCAGCGCAAAAAGTCTTCGATAAGGCCGCTCCCGCCGGCCTTGGAAAGATGCCGCGCCAAATCCTCCAAATTATCATTCACCCTTGGATCGCTAATGGTCATTGGATAAGAGCCTCCACTTTCTCTGCCAGGCTGTTTAAGCCTATGGCGCGGTAAATCTCTGCAGCGCGGCGCCAGGCTGACGCGGCCTCACCGCCGCGGCCTGCCTTTAAAAGCACGTCTCCCGTCGCCTGCCAACCGGAGGCAAGGCCGAAGCCGTTTTCCGCCCGGCGGTCAAAGCCGATTGCCGTTCTGAGCGCGGTAAGAGAAGCCTCATAGTTTCCGGCCAGCGAACGTATTGACGCAATCAAAAACCAGTCGTAGGCCGCATCCTCAAGAAATAGCCCGTTTTCGTGGTAAGAAAGGGCCTTTTTAACGGTGTTTTCCGCGTCAACCCAGCGTCCCATTTGTCTTTCCGCCAACCCAAGGGTGATATTCCCTATAGCAACAGCGCCGTTATCGGATCTTACCGCGATCATTTCGCGGTTTAGCGGCTCTATTAATTCCTGCACATTCGCCGCGCCCGGCTCAGTGTCAAGAAGCATAATTTTTGCCCTTATCGAAAAAATCCTCGCAAGGGCCGCAAGAACCGGCTCGCCGGAAGAGTCCCCTTCGGCGGCGGCGCTTTCCCACTCCGCGAAGGCTTCCGCGCTGCGGCCAAGGGCAAAAAGGAAGTTTCCCCGGCTCATGGAAGTTCTAAGCCTTAAGGGCGGATCATCGGCGCCGACCGCAAGTTTCCGCGCTTCCTCAAGAATGGCAAGGGCTTCCTCGTAACGCCCGCGGTTAGCGGTGAAGTTTGCCAAATCCAGCTGCTTAACCGCCGTGTTACGATCTGTAAAAATTTCCGTAGCTTTTTTTGGAGCGGATGAACATCCGGAAAAAACCGCGATTATAGCTGCAGTTATAATAGCAAAGAAAGGAAGCACAAATAAGGAATTCACCCTTTTCATAATTATCATCCTTAGAACCGTATACCGCGGGGACTTATATCCGAGTCCTGGCTATCCACCCTGCTGGGTACGCCGCCTTTGAGCAGGGGATTATTTGTTATAGCGGTAAGAGCATCGTCGGCAGTCTGCAAGGTGCCGCGGAGGTCAATTAAGAGCCGCGCTACTTGCGGAAGCTGGCTGGGTATGAAACTTATGGTCTTATCCAGGTTATTAAGCAGGGAGCCAACCGAGCCGAGGATTTCCACCAGATTTGTATAAAATTCCTTGTCGGTATCCAGCACTGTGTAAATAAGGCCGTCAGGATCGTTTAATTCGCCGGTTAACGCATTGAGATTCGCGAAAATGGGCCTTAACTGAAAGTCAATATCGTTAATGGTATTTTCCAGGGATTTGGGAACGACTTCGAATCCTGTCAGCGTTTTGTCCAGACTGTCCATAATATTGCCTATTGCTGTCCTGCCCGTTCCGTCTCCAACATCTCCAAGGGCTTCATCAAGGTTGCCCAGAATGGAATTTATCCTGCCCATCAGCACGCTGATGCTGTCATCGCGCTGTAATTCCTCAGCCAGGCGCTGGCGTTCCAATTCCCTTGCCTGCGCGGAGCCGTACGGCGGTATAAAAGAGCCTTCCGCAAGAACCTCGCCTTTTCCCGTGTAAAACAAAAACTGATTGCCAAGCCCGATAGGACTGACCTGTAATTCCACGATCGAACCTTTTTTAACCCTGTCCCTGTATTCTTCATTTATGACAAAAATTACTTCTACATTATCATCATCTGTCATACGAAAAGATTTCACACTCCCGATTGCAAAACCCTTGTACTGAACCGCCATGTTTTTGCTTAATCCGACGGCAGAAGGGAAAACCGTAGAAAACTCGACATCTTTGGCAAACCATCTTTGGGATTTTCCAAGGAAGACGATGACAACGGCAAGGGCAACAAAAGAAAGGATAATGAAAACCCCGACAATTTGATCCGCAAAACGCCGTATATTAAATTTCATGACGTGATACCTTCTTCTATAAGATGGGCCAGATTCGCGTCCTTTTCAATCTGTTCGCGGGAGAAAACGGATGATAATTTCCCATCAACAATCATCACAATATAATCGGAAAGGCTTTTAATAATCTTAAAATCATGGTTCACAAAAATCACCGTTTTTTTTTCTTTTTGATGGCGCTCAACAAGCCTTATAAGGCGGTTTGCGCCTGAGTCGTCAAGCGACTCTGTCCACTCGTCAAGAAAAAGCAGATTCGGCCTGCACATCAAGGCCCACGCAAAGGCGATAAGTTTCTGCTCGCCCATTGAAAGCTGCGAAGGCCTGATGGTAATCTCCCTTTTGTAGCCCACATCCTGTAACACCTCCTGGATGCGGCGTTTCTTGTCGGCGGCAGACATTTCGGGAAAATGAATCCACAGGGGCAGCTCCAGCATCTGGTAAAGGGTCTGGTTTGACAAAAGGGCGGAATCCTGAAAAACCACCGCCGACTCCTGGCGGAAAGCAAGATTTTCCTGGCGGTTCATTTCGTGTATTTCCCTGCCCTTATAACTTGCCTCTCCCTCAGTAGGCACCAAAAGACCGGCCGCGAGTTTTAAGACTGAACTCTTGCCGCTGCCTGACGGCCCTATCAGGGCTGTGGTTTTTCCCTCCTCAAACTCGTAGGAAAAATTGTCAACTATTAACCTGTCCTGCGCGAGAAAAGTAACGTTTTTAAGTTTGATAATCACAGCCATCTCACGCCCTAGATCCCGGTCAAAATGTAATAGAGGCCTGAAAACAGCGCGTCCAGAACTATGCACCATCCGAAAGCCCCGCCGACCGCTTTAAGCCCCGCAACCGGTATTTCCGTGCTGGCGCGTTCCACCGCAAGGCCGCTGGTTATGGCCACTACGGAAATAATCATCCCGAACGCTATACTTTTTATAATAGAAATAAGCAAATCAGGCAAGGTCAAACTTTCAAGCAGGTAACCGAAATAAACCGAAGCTGGCAGGGGAGTAAAGAACTGGGCTACCGCGAAGGAACCGGCCAGGCCGAATATATTGGAAAAGATATTCAGCATAAACAGCGAAATTGTTAACCCCAAAAACCGCGGAACCGCCAGGTACTCAATGGGGTCGGCCCCAATGGAAATATACGCCTCCACTTCGTGGGAGACCACCATCCCCGCCATTTCAGTCGCGATGGCTGTAGCCGACCTGGCAATAATGATAAAGGCCATGAGCAGGGGGCCCAGCTCTCGCGTAATAATTGTGATAAGCAGGGTGTAGATAAGGCGTTCCCTGGAAAACGAGGCCAGAAGGGGAATGAAAACTATATTCACCACCGCCCCAATGCCCAACGCCAAAAGCGAAGAAATGCCCAGCGCCTGCACGAAAGTAAAGTATATCTGCATTACCAGAGTTTTGCGGGCTGCCCGCCCTTTAAGAAAGCCCTTAATCCCTTTTAACAGGCGTGTAAAAAAACCAATATTATACAGAACCGTCTCAAAGTATTTCATAATCCGGCTTATTTATACCTTACTCCATTCAGGCGTATAACCTGTCGCCTCGGTAAATTCCCCCAGCGCTTCGTCCTGAATTTTTTTAAGCAGTTCCGGCGCTTTCCCCCCAACGCTTTTTCCGTCGATTATTTCGGCGCCGGTGCAGAAATCACCGCTGCTGGACACAATCACCTCGTCCGCGTCAAACAACTCCGAAAGGGTGAAATCACGTTCGTCAACCGGAATATTCAGCCTGCCGCAGGCTTGCAATATATGACTGCGGGCTATGCCGCGAAGGATCAGATTGTCGGCCTGATGGGTGATAAACCTGCCGTTTTTGAGGATGTGGACATTGCTGTGGGCGCACTCGGTTACCGTTTCGCCCCGGTGAAATACCGTTTCGTCGCAGCCCGCTTCCAGCGCCCGCTGGGAGGCAATGACATTGGGAATAAGGTTAATGGTCTTGATGTTGCAGTGTAGAAAACGGGTATCTTCCATAGTTATGAGCTTTATTTTTTTATAAAGATCGTATAAGGGATAAGGCTTTATCATAATCCAGAGATTTGAGGAGCCTGCCGGAAATACATGATCCCGCCGGCCTGTTCCGCGGGTCGCCTGCCAATAAACCAGGTACACCCCCTTATCCACTTTGGAACACATTTCATTAAGGGTGTTCTTTAGTTCCTCTTTTGTTAAATTGATTTTTATTTCCAGGAGCTTTGCGCTGTCGAAAAAGCGGTCAATGTGCTCATCCAGGACAAAGATCACTCCGTTAGCCGCGCAGGCGGCGTCGTACACGCCGTCTCCGAAATAGCAGCCCCTGTCGTTCATCGGCACGGTCATTTCGTCCAGGGGCCCCCATTTTCCGTTGTAATATCCCAGCGCGTCCATTTTTTCTCCTCTATTATGCACTTGATCAATTTAAGTAATTACTCTCAAATATAAAGACATTTCATGAAAATATAAAGGGTGGAAATATGAAACAGCCTATGATTGGAGTTCTTCCCCAATGGGATCGAGAGGATGAAAGCATACGGATGTCGCCTAATTATACGCGTGCCCTGGAAGAAGCCGGCGCAGTACCGTTTATTCTGAATTTAACTACCTCAGAAACTGTGCTAAAACAATATGCAAGCTTCTTTGACGGCTTTTTATTTCCCGGCGGCCCTGATATGCATCCCAATTACTACGGACAGGAAAAAGCCGATTATTGCGGAGAAATCAACGAATTGCGGGATAAATTGGAAGCATATATGTTCCGTGAGGCCGTTATAAATCAAAATAAACCCGCGCTGGGAATTTGCCGCGGTATACAGATCTTTAATATAATGCTTGGCGGTGACTTGTATCAGGATATTCCTACGCAGCTTCCCAGCACAATAAACCATAGGCAAGAGCCGCCATACGATGTCCCTGTCCACCATGTCCGGCTCATTCCCGAAAGCCCATTGTGCAAACTTGCCGGAAAAGAACATCTTGAAACAAACAGTATTCATCACCAGGGAATAAACAGGCTCGCAAAAGGGCTTGAAGTTATGGCTGTATCGGAAGACGGTCTTGTAGAAGCGGTATACATGCCGAACCGTCCTTTTGTATGGGCTGTTCAGTGGCACCCTGAATGTTCTATAAAAGAAGAAATCTCAAAGAAGATTTTTTCTTCTTTTGTAGAAGGCGTTGAAAAACATATTAATCTCTCCGATACGCCATAACGCCGCCAATCATTGGACGGACAAAGGGTGTCGGTCACAACATCATCAACTTAAGAAAAAAACTTCTTAAGAAGGTCTCACGCAGAGGACGCGGAGAACGCGGCGAAGAACCGAAGGTAGGACGACACTTGATTAAGTAGTTGCGCGTTCTCTAGTATTTTTTTTACAAAAATAAGCAGGAATAGGGCGTTTAGCATACAAATTACCTCAAGTCCTTTGCGCCCTCTGCGCCTTTGCGTGATGAAAATCTTAAGAAATCCCCTTAAGTTTATGATGTTGTGTCGGTCACCTTATTTGAAACTTGATTATCAAAAGTTGTTTTTAGCCCCCATAAAATGGGGGCGGGAACCCTGATCGGGATAGTAAAAGTGTCTGTCTCCCACTAGCGGAGGCGGCGACCTTCTACACTTATATAATACGAAAATTCAAAGCGAAATGTCAAGGCTCATGGAAATCAATTTTCAAATAATTTACCACGAACCTCACTAACCAACACGAACTTGCTGTTGGAAAACCATTTTTAACCTTCAAATTCTATGAAATAAGAAGGATCATGAGGATTTTCCGACAAATATCGGAGTAAGGGTTCGTGGTGTTCGTGTCGTTCGTGGTAGAATCTCTTCTTGAATTCCTTATTTCTCCATATACTTGTCTAGCCATCGAACAAATGTTTGTAAAATTGATTTCCGTGGTCAAGGCTACTTCCTAAAGAATTATATGGTACGAGAAAAAATAGCCGCTTCATCATAATGCGCATTACTCCCTCCTCCACGCCATAACACCGCCAACCATAGTCCACAGCACCTGCGCCTTGCGAATTTCTTTTCGCGGGATCGTAAAGATATCACGATCCAACAGCGTCAGGTCTGCGAGATAACCCGGCTTTATTCTGCCTTTGTAATCCTCGGCGAATTCGGCGTATGCGCTGCCAATGGTGTAAGCGTCTACCGCGGTGTACACATCCACACATTCGCCTGGGTAAAAACCTTCTTCCGGGTAGCCGTTTGTTACGTCATGGCGGTTTACAGCGCAGTCGATACATTCCAGCGGGCTCATGGATTCTACCGGGCTATCCGTTCCGTAAGCCGTTTTAACGCCCAACCTGTTCATGGTTGCAAGGGCGTAGGAAGTAGACGCGAGCTCTTTGCCTACCCGGTCTTCAAGCACATAAAGATCGTTGCTAAGAAAGATTGGCTGCATAAACGCGAGGATGCCGTTATCGGCCATGCGCCGCAAAAGCGGTAGGTCGGTTATTTGGCAATGCACTAAGCCGTGGCGCAGCTCGTTTGTGCCGCCGTTCGCTTTATTAAAAGCGATCGCTTTTTCAAAAGCGTTCAGCGTTTCTTCAACAGCCGCGTCCCCAATGGCGTGTACGATTACCTGAAAGCCGTTTTTATGGTTTTTTAGTACCAGCGCATCCATCTCTTCTTGCGGGTGTACTTGAAAACCGCGCGTAGACGGCGCGTCCAGATACGGCTTTCGCATATACGCGGTACGCGAGCCAAGTGAGCCGTCGGCGAAAAGTTTTGACGCCCCCATTGTCAAATAAGGATGGCCCATCGAAGCTCTTGTAATCCAGCCGCGTTTTAAAAACTCGTTAAATACCGCGTCCTTCTCGATTGTGCATTGCAGATTAACGCGCAGATGCTGATCATGCTCGGTAAATAGTTTGATATAAGCGTCAACGATGCTTTGGTAATTATCTTCGATAACGTCCCTGCTCCCCACCGACGTAAGACCGTTTTTCAGCGCGTGGCCGACAGCGTACAAAAGCTGGTCTTCTATTTGCTCCTGACTGTAAGGCGGAACCATGTCCCTGATTTTATACAGAGCCGATCCCTCGCCGAATACTCCCAAAGGCTCGCCACTTTCGTCCAGTTCTATTTTTCCGCTTTCGGTATGCACGCTCTCCCGCGTTATTCCCGCCATTTTTAAAGCCAAAGAATTACAGCACAGCGTATGCCCGCAGACACGGAAAATAACCACCGCGTGTTCGGTAGAAATACGGTCGATGTCATGGCGGTTGGGAAAGCGCTTCTCGCCTGTGAACATATCCTGATTCCAGCCGGTACCAGAGACAATAGAACCCTCTGGCGGTTTTATGCGCGCAATGAGATCGCGTCCGCGTTCGACAAGTTCGTCAATGGAAGTAACGCCGTTAGCCCGAATACGGTACTTGTTGCGCCCAAAAGAATACAGATGCATATGCGAATCGTTAAAGCCGGGCAGCAGAAGGCCGCCGGATGCGTCTATTTTTTCAGCGCCGGGCGCTTTTGAAATTATCTCCTCGTTTGTTCCGATGGAAGCTATTCTGTCGTTGTGTATCAAAACAGCCTGGGTAAAACTATCGCGCCCGAGGTAGACCTTCGCGTTATGAATAACGAGCTGCGCCATAGTGCGTTACTTTTGCCGGCATTTTAATCCCCTATCCTAAATAAAAGTGTAAACGATTCATATCTGTGATGAAATTGGTATACCATATTAAGAGTTAATGTATCAAGTAAAAAAAAGCCCGCGGCATCCTCATTTTCTGAGGATTTTTTCTACCCGGTTTAACAGATCATCTTTATCATAGGGTTTTTTGATATAATCAACCGCCCCCATTTCCTGCGCGCGCTGTATGTCTTTCGGATCACTTGAGACCGTGAAAAACGCTATCGGAGTATCGTGCAAACCGCTAATCGCCTTTATTCTGCTATAGGTATTCCATCCGTCCATTTCCGGCATTATCAGGTCCAATATTATTAGCTGGGGAACAAGACCTTGATAGAACAAACCCAGCGCTTCTTTGCCCGATTTGGCGGAAGTAACGTCATAGTCGTTGGAAAGCACAGTTTGCACCATCTCAAGATGAATGCTGTCATCATCCACCATGAGAATTTTTTTCTTCGCGTTCCCGGACATATCATTAAATTTTTCTGTTTCCTGTTTTAACAACTCAAAATTACTGTTGTTTTCCAAACTCATTTCGTTGACATGGCTCACCGAAACATTGATTTGGTTAATACCTTTCAGTATGTCGTTCATGCCTTCCGCCGTTTCTTTACTGGTCTTTATGAATCCATCCGTCTCCTTAACAAGAGTCTTTCCCGATTCCGCCATGTTGTCAGAGCCTTTTTTAACCGAAGATGTTATGTCCCTAAGGCGGCTTATGGATTCCAATATTTGCTGCCCGCCTGTTTCCTGCTCTTCCATTGCGTTGCGTATATTCTGCTCATGCTCGGAAACAGTCTTCACGCTTGAGTCTATAGCGCCGAAACGCGCCAAAACGTCATCGGAGGATTTGGTAATGTTGTCTATGGACGCTTTTATTTTTTTCAGCATCGCCGCGGTGGTCTTTGACTGCTGCCCCGATGACTCCGCGAGTTTGCGGATTTCATCGGCGACAACGGCAAAACCCTTGCCCGCTTCTCCCGCGTGCGCCGCTTCAATCGCCGCGTTCATTGAAAGCAGGTTGGTCTGACTGGCGATATTGTTCATTACCGAGTTTATTTCCAGGAGCCCTTCGGACTCCCGCGCTATTTCCTGTATTTCCTGCGCGACGATTTGGAGTCCTGTTCTGCCGTTCTCGGACGCTTCCGCCAAAACACTGACGTTTTTGCCGTTTTCAATCAGCGTCTGGGTTACCGAATGAATGTTGGCGGTCATTTCCTCTATGGCAGAGGACGACATATTCACGCTTTCAGTCTGTTTTTCTATTATCGTGTTAAGGCTGTCAATATTTTCTTTAATATCACCCACCGCCCTGCCGGCTTCGGCCGCGCCGGTTTCCTGTTTGACCATCAGGTTTCTCATATTGTCAAGATTCGAGCTAATCTCCTGAACCGCCGCGGAAGTTTTACCCATATTGGCGGAAAGCTCAAAACTGGTGTGGTTAAGTCCGTTGATTTTATATTTTATTGTCCCTACAAGGTTTTTGATTTTTCTCAGCGTAATGTTAAAGTCGCCGGCAAGATCGCCGATCTCGTCATTGCTTTTAATTGCCAATTCTTTGGTCAAGTTTAAGTTCTGGGAACCGCCGGTTCCGACAATATCCCTAAGAAAAAGCGCCACCTTTTCAATTGGCTTCATCGCGTATACGATTATGGTGAAAACAATAGCGGAGGCAATAAGCACCATGGCTAAGGCAAAAACAACGGTAAATATCCGCATATTGTATACTTCCGCCAATACGGTCTTCTCACTTATCTCAACAACAAGCGACCAATATGTTTTGGTGGTTCCCACATGAACAGGGTAAGTTACTACGATATTCCCGTTATATAAAACCTGATGGTATTTTCCAGTGCTTAATGAATCCTCTAAACCCTTTATGCCTTCAGGGCCTATAAGGTCAGTTGTAACGTCGTGGAAGTTTCCGCCTATATTTTTTATATCTTTATCAGCCGCAATAATCCCGTCGGTACTGATAAGCCGGACTCTGCCTGTACCGTAAGGCGACAGGTTCTGAATGTATTCCTGTATGGGTTTTAGGTCAACTCCCACCCCCACAAAGCCGTAAAGTTCCCTGGTATCGTTATCAATAATCGGGGCGGTCATAAAGACAACATAGGTGTCATTTCCCCGGTTAACAAAAGGTATTGGAAAAGGCAGCATCCACTGCCATGCCTCTTTGTTCTTTATTGATTCCTGGCATCGGCTGTATTCCGGCTCGTTCCACACTGAAAAATCGTAACGGGTGATTATATCCTTCTCTTTTGTGCCATGCTCACGGGTGTAGAGGGTACTGTAAACAGGAGGGCCGTTGTCAATGACCCCTGTCTTCCAAACCGAGTATATTCCGATAAAGTTAGGATTCGATCTTACGGCGCTCAGGAGCATCTCGTCGAAATAATTGCGTCTTAGGTTCATATCTATCTGCTTAAAAGAGCTGTATAGTTTTGAAATTGTATCAACAACATCCATGAAAACTTCAAATTCTATCTGCGCGCGGACAGATTCGGCGTAGCATATATTTTTTGCGTTCTCAAAAGCAGCTTCCGTTTGTAGAATCTGTGCCTTCCTGAGCAGTATCACGGACATCAGAACGATAATTCCAATGCTCAGCAAACCAAATATTAATGTCAGTCGAAAACGTAATTTCATTTTTAACCCCTATAATAAGCCGCGGCGTTGCGTAGCAACGAAGCGCTGTAAATCGAACGGCTCCGCGACGCGAAGACGGTTTATCATTCACAGTTTTATTATGATTTTATAAAAAGGATTAAATGAAAAAGGCGAGTATCAAGCATGTTAAAAGAACAAGTTTAGACAGCTTGTCTTTAACCATGGTATAATTATCTCACAGGAAAGGTATTCGCGCAAGTAAATTTGACAAACATAATATATTAAGGGCTTTCCAAATAGTCCTATATAATATAGAATAAATATAGAGGAGTAATGAGGAGCGTAATTTATGGCAGAAAACAAACAAGAGCCGGTAACGGAGCCTGAAAGCCTGGAACGGGCGCTTACCCGGATACGCGAAGCCCAAAAAGCTTACGCGACATTCAGCCAGGAGCAGGTTGACCGCATTTTCTTCGCGGCGGCAAGGGCCGCGGCAAAGGAACGCATCCCCCTGGCGAAAATGGCGGTGGCGGAAACCGGCATGGGTGTGGTGGAGGACAAGGTTATCAAAAACCTCTACGCCTCTGAGTATATCTACAACGCCTACAGAAACGAAAAAACCTGCGGCGTTATCGAGGACGATCCGGTGTACGGCGTTACCCGGATTGCCGAGCCTTTAGGCCTTGTGGCGGCGGTAATTCCCACCACAAACCCCACCTCCACGGCGATTTTTAAGTCGCTGATTTGCCTCAAAACCCGGAACGGCATCATCATTTCGCCGCACCCCCGCGCCAAGAAAAGCACCTGCGCGGCGGCGAAAATCGTGCTGGACGCGGCTGTTGCCGCCGGCGCGCCTGAGGGAATCATCGGCTGGATAGACGAGCCCAGCCTTGAAATGACCAATACGGTAATGAAAGAAGCGGACACGATTCTTGCCACCGGCGGGCCGGCCATGGTCAAATCGGCTTATTCCTCCGGCAAGCCTGCCCTCGGCGTCGGGTCGGGCAATACGCCTGCCATAATCGACGACAGCGCGGACATAATCCTCGCGGTGAACTCAATTATCCACTCAAAAACTTTTGACAACGGCATGATTTGCGCGTCCGAGCAGTCGGTAATCGCCCTGCAGGGCGTTTACGATCAGGTAAAAGCCGAATTCATCCGCCGGGGATGCTACTTCCTGAATGCTGAAGAAACCGAAAAGGTGCGGAAAACGATAATAATCAAGGGAGCCCTGAACGCGAAGATCGTCGGGCAGAAGGCGGCGAAGATCGCGGAGCTTGCGGGCGTTAAAGTTCCTGAAGAAACGAAAATCATCATCGGCGAAGTTCAAAGCGTGGAGCTTTCGGAAGAATTTGCCCACGAAAAGCTTTCCCCGGTGCTGGGCATGTACAAGGCGAAGGATTTTGACGAAGCGCTGGAAAAGGCCGACCGTCTGGTAAAAGACGGCGGCTACGGTCACACCACAAGCGTATTCCTTAACCCGCAAACCTGCGCGGATAAACTAGCCGCTTTCAGCGCCCGCATGAAGACCTGCCGCATCCTGCTTAACACGCCCTCGGCGCACGGCGGTATCGGCGACCTGTACAACTTCCGCCTGAAGCCTTCGCTGACGCTTGGCTGCGGCAGTTGGGGCGGCAACTCGGTTTCGGAGAACGTCGGCGTCAAACACCTGTTAAATATCAAGACACTGGCGGCAAGGAGGGAAAATATGCTGTGGTTCCGCGCTCCCGAAAAAGTATATATCAAACGGGGATGCCTCCCCGTGGCTCTGGACGAGCTTAAAACCGTAATGGGGAAAAAGCGGGCGTTTATCGTTACCGACACCTTCCTCTACCAAAACGGCTATACCAAATGCATCACCGACAAGCTGGACAGCATGGGCATTGTCCATGAAACGTTCTTTGACGTTGCTCCCGACCCGACCTTGGGCTGCGCCAAGAGAGGCGCGGGACTGGTAACCGCTTTCAAGCCCGATGTTATTATCGCGCTGGGCGGCGGCTCGGCAATGGACGCGGGCAAAATCATGTGGGTGCTCTACGAACACCCGGAAGTTGATTTTGAAGATATGGCCATGCGCTTTGCCGACATACGCAAGCGGGTCTACACCTTCCCCAAAATGGGAGAGAAAGCCTACTTTATCGCGATACCGACGTCAGCCGGAACGGGCAGCGAGGTTACGCCGTTTGCCGTCATTACCGATGAAACCAAGGGCATGAAGTACCCGCTTGCGGATTACGAATTGATGCCCAAAATGGCGATTGTTGACGCGGACGTGCAGATGAACGCGCCCAAGGGGCTTACAAGCGCCTCCGGCATTGACGCGTTAACCCACGCCCTGGAAGCATATGCTTCGGTCATGGCTACGGACTTCACCGACGGCCTTGCGATACAGGCCATCAAGATGGTTTTTGAATGGCTGCCCAAGGCTTACAACGAAGGCGCCGCGAATCCTGTCGCGCGGGAAAGAATGGCCAACGCCGCCACCATAGCGGGCATGGCCTTTGCCAACGCTTTCCTCGGCGTCTGCCACTCGATGGCGCACAAACTCGGCGCGTTCCACCACATACCACACGGCATCGCCAATGCCCTAATGATCAGCGAAGTGCTCCGCTACAACGCCGTCGAGGTTCCGCCAAAAATGGGAACCTTCCCCCAATACGATCATCCCAAGACCCTTTCCCGTTACGCGGAAATCGCGGACGCAATGGATTTCGCCGGTAAAAACGACGAGGAAAAACTTGAAAGCCTGATCGCCGCCGTAGAATGGCTTAAAGATCAGATAGGGATCAAGAAGACTATCAAGGATTACAACATTGATGAAAAAGATTTTCTTGCCCGTCTTGACGAGATGAGTGAACAGGCTTTTGACGATCAGTGCACCGGCGCTAATCCCCGGTACCCCCTGATCGAGGAAATCAAACAGATGTATCTCAGCGCTTACTACGGCAAGAACATTCATCTGGGCGGTTCCGACGGAAAGAAGGAGCGGGCGAAATGAGTAACTACAAACTGGAAAAAATAATCGCCGTGCGGACGGCGAAGACGATCTACCGCGACGGGGACAAGGTAATAAAGCTTTTGGGCGAGGAGTACCCCGCGCCGGACGTGCTTTCCGAGGCGCTCAACCTTGCCGCGGTGGGAGAGACCACCCTCAAAGTTCCAAAGCTTGTTGAGGTAACGAAAATCAATGGCAAGTGGGCTATCGTTTGGGAATTTGTTGAGGGAACCAGCCTTGACCAGCTAATGGAAAAAAACAAGGACAAGGAACAGCAGTACCTTGAACGCTTTGTTGACATTCAGCTTGATATGCACCGCCATAGCGCCACAAGACTTCCGCTGCTTGTTGAAAAAATGGAGCGCAAGGTAAAAGCCTCCGGCCTTGACGCCACCGCCCGCTACGAAATTTTAGGAAGACTGGCAGGCATGCCCAAACACACCAAACTTTGCCACGGCGACTTTAACCCCAGTAATGTTATAATCACAAAAGCGGACGAGGCGTACATCATCGACTGGTCCCACGCCTCCCAGGGCAACGCCTCGGCGGACGCAGCGCAGACCTACCTGTTATTCTGGCTTGCGGGCAACATCACCCTGGCGGATAAGTACCTTGAGCTGTTCTGCAAAAAGAGCGACACGGCAAAACAGTACGTGGAAAAATGGCTTTCCATTGTGGCGGCCTCACAGCTCCCAAAGGCAAAGCCCCAGGAAAAAGAATTTTTGCAGCATTGGGCCAACGTAGTGGAATATGTGTGAGGGGGTATATGAAAGTAACGGTTTGTATCGGCAGCGCCTGCCATGTAAGAGGCGCGGGAAAAATAGTGGATGAGCTGCAGTCCCTTATCGCCAAAAAAAATTGCGGCGATAAAGTTGAATTGACCGGCGCGTTCTGCATGGGCAAATGCGCTACCGGCGTCTCGGTTACGGTAGACGGCGAGTATCACTCGTTACAGCCGGAAAACACAAAAACCTTCTTTGAGGAACAGGTGGTAAAAAAACTGGCGTAGTACTATGGAACATCCAAATGTTTACAAAGAATTTACCACTAACCACACTAACCAACACAAACTTTTACCACATATTCTGTCGGTGTTCGTGGTGGTTCGTGCTGGTTCGTGGTAAAATTATGTAGAACTTGAAAGGAGGTCAACGCATGGACACCATCACCGTCTGCATGGGCAGTTCCTGCTTCGGCAAGGGCAATTCATCTAACGCTGAGTACATTAACCGCTTTATTGAGGAGCATAATCTGCAAAACCGCGTAGAAGTTGCAGGATGCCTATGCAGTAACGCCTGCGCGCGGGGACCAAACATCAAGATCAACGACAAGCTCATTTCAGGCGTTTCGGAACAAACCATCGCGGATGTTATTGTTAAAGAATTGGGGCTGCAATTATGAGCGCCGCGTTGGGCGCCGCAAAAGCGCCGGTTTATACAGAGCTTGCCGAATGTCATGATTGCTACAAGTGCATTCGCAAATGCCCGGTAAAGTCTATCAAGGTAGAAAAAGGACAAGCAAGCATCCTGTTCGATCGCTGTATTTACTGCGGGCGCTGCGTGATGAGCTGCCCGGCCCACGCCAAGCATTACCGGAACGATGTTGAGAAAGTAAAGCACCTCTTGGCGGGCGGGCGGAAAGTTACGGTTTCCCTCGCCCCCTCGTTTGTTTCGGAATTCACCGACTGGAAACAGGAAGAACTTATCGCCGCGCTTAAAAAACTGGGGTTTGCCGCCGTGTCGGAAACCGCTCTTGGCGCGGATTTTCTTTCCGCCAGAAGCGCCCGTGATTTGGCGTCGCTCACAGAGCGCAGCGCCGCCGCGGGCAGCAGCCCGTTGATGATTTCCTCGGCCTGTCCCGTCATTGTTGACTATATAAAGCTCTACAAACCCCTTCTCGCGCCCTTTATTTCGCCTCACGCCTCGCCTCTCCTCACCCACGTGCGCTTTCTCCGTTCCCGTTATGGGGCGGAAACCGCGGTGGTGTTTATAGGGCCCTGTATCGCCAAGAAACGCGAGGCCGACTTGTACAGCGAAGAGATTGCCGCCGCCATTACCTTCGCGGAGCTGCGCGAGTGGCTGGAAAAAGAGCACATAACGCCCAAGACAATTTCGTCTTCTCATCCCGCACCGGCAGACTGCGCGTTTGAGCCGCGCCGGAGCGCGAAAGGGGCCTTTTTCCCCCTGGAAGGCGGGGAAATAACCGCTTTTTCCGCCTACATCGCGGAAGCGGCGGCGAAAGAGGGAGCAAGGATAAATACCATCTCGGCGTCGGGCTTTCACGCGGTGGGAAGTCTGTTGGAGGGATTCGATCCCGCCGCGCTGAAGGAGCCGATGTTCCTGGAACTCCTGTCCTGCCCCGGCGGCTGCCTCAACGGGCCCGGAATGACCGGCGCGGCGCCGGGCGCTATTCGTCATATGCGCCTGAAAAACTATGCCTTCTCCGCCGACGACACTCTCGACGCCGAAGCGCTTTCTCACTCGCCCCAGATTGACGCCGGCTATACCCTGGCCCCGCTGTCTCACTCAGAGCACACGGAAAGCGAAATCACCGAGGCGCTTTTGAAGGTGGGAAGATACAGCCCCGTTGACCGGCTCAACTGCTCGAGCTGCGGCTACGATACCTGCCGGGATTTCGCTGTCGCCCTTTTGGACGGGAAGGCGGAAAAATCCATGTGCGCCTCGTATATGCGCGAACTTGCCAACAGAACCGCCAACGGCCTTATCAAGGCGATTCCTTCCGGCGTTGTCATCGTTGACCGCGAAATGAAAATCATCGACTGCAACGAGCAGTTTGCCCGTCTAATGGGAAGCGAGGCCGAAGAACTGTTCGCCATTATGCCCGGACTGGAAGGGGCCGACCTCGCGAAAATATCGCCCTTCCCGCAGTATTTCCAGACTATTATTGATCCGGCAGGGCCGGAGCTCGCACAAACCGACGTGCGGAACGGCAGCAAGATATTTCACCTCACGGTTTTCGCCGTGGAAAAAGGCATCGCTGCGGCTGGTGTTGTGGAAGACATTACCGCGCCGAGGGTAAGAATCGAAACGACCGTTGAGCGGGCTCGAGAACTCATCAAAAAGAATGTTTCAACTGTTCAACAGATAGCGTTTCTTTTGGGAGAAAGCGCGGCGGAATCCGAGGCCATCCTCAATTCCATTATCGAATCTTACACGGTAGAAGAAGAAGATGCCTGATACCATTGAATATTTGCCGGGCGATGTTTCAGGCGATTTAACCAATTCGCTGCCTCAAAACACCTTCATTGAGGTGGAGCATTTCCAGGTTTGTAAATACAACCAAAACGCGCCCGGGGACGTGTTTCTTTCGCAGAAAAACACCAGCGACGGACGTGTGATTACCGCCCTCTCGGACGGCCTTGGTTCAGGAATAAAGGCCGGCGTGCTTGCCACGCTCACCGCGACTATGGCCGCCAAATTCATTTCGTGTAACATTCCCATCAGGCGGGCTTCTGAAATCATCATGGATACCCTGCCGGTATGCAGCGAGCGGGGGATCAGTTACGCGACATTCACGCTGGTTGATATCGCGCCTGACGCTTCGGTAAAAATCATGGAGTATGACAACCCGCCCTATGCTTTTATCAGAAAAGAAACGGTGCTTGAGCCATCGAAAAAAGCGACCGCCTTCCAGCGGCGGGACAAATCAACCGGCCCCAAGAAAGAAACAAGCGTGCTATACTCGTATTTTAAGGCTCAAAGCGGCGATCGCCTGATTTTTTTCTCTGACGGGGTAAGCCAGGCAGGCATGGGAACCAAACCCCACCCCTTCGGCTGGACAACCGCCAAAGCACGTGAGTTTGCCCTCCAGAGCGTCCGGGAAAAACCGGAAATCAGCGCCCGCGAATTGGCCCATTGCATTGTCCAGAAGGCTTCACAGATAGATTTATTGAAGCCAAAGGACGATATTTCCTGCGGCGTTATTTATTTCAGGGAGCCGAGGGATATGCTGGTGCTTACCGGTCCGCCGGTTCATCCCGAAAGCGACCGGGAAATCGCGAATATTTTTTCGTCCTTCACCGGTAAGAAAGTAGTTTCAGGCGGCACCACCGCCACCATTATCAGCCGGGAACTTAACCGGCAGATAAAAGTAAACATGAAAAGCTTCGACAGGAACATACCGCCCTGGTCAGAAATGGAAGGGGCGGACATGGTAACCGAAGGCATCATCACCCTGGGGGCGGTTCAGGCGATGCTGGAGAACCGCGGTGAAATCGAAGCCCACGCCGGAGGCCGGGACGCCGCCTCCCGCATGATCGACCTGCTGCTTGACAGCGACAGGATCACGTTTATCGTAGGCACCAAGATCAACGAAGCCCACCAGGATCCTACCATGCCGGTAGAGCTGGAAATCAGGCGCAACGTGATCAAGCATATCGCGTCATTGCTGAAAGAAAAGTACCTTAAAGAGGTACAGATTCGTTATTTTTAGGAGATGACACTATGAAACACAAAGTAACCATCTGCACCGGCACCGCCTGCTTTGTTATGGGCGGTTCCGAATTGCTGCTTCTGGAGGAGCAGCTTCCGGATGACCTTAAAGCGGTTACGGAAATTGAAGGTTCCCCCTGTATCGGAACCTGCAAACATTCCGAACACGGCAAGACCCAGTCCGATCACGCTCCCTTTGTGCAAATCAACGGCGAAGTGATGGAACAGGCCAACATCCAAAAGATCATTGAACACTTGCGAGGACTAAATGCTTAATATCAACAATAACGCGTCCCGTCTGAAACGGGAAATACTGGTGCGTATCGCAAGGCTGCAGCTTGATGGGAAATTGGTTGAGGGAGTTCATAACATACCCAAGGAACTTGCCCCCACAGGCGGCAATCCAATCCGCTGCTGCATATACCATGACCGTGAAATTCTCAGGCACAGGGTGATCGCGCGGCTGGGATGCAGCCTTGAGGATTACGACGATGAAAAGCGGCTCGCCCAATACGCGGAGGAAGCCCTGAACCGGGAAAAACCTACCTGGCCCATACACACCGTGCTTGATTTGGCGTGTAACGCCTGCGTGCGTTCCCATTATATGGTAACCAACGCCTGCCTTGCCTGCGTTGCCAGGCCTTGCATGGTGAACTGCGGCAAGAAGGCGATTGAGATTAAAGAAGGCAGGGCGCATATCGACAGCGAAAAATGCGTCAGCTGCGGTCTTTGCTCGCAGAATTGCCCCTATCACGCGATCATTAAAATTCCCGTGCCTTGCGAGGAAGCCTGTCCGGTAGGAGCCATCAGCAAAAACGAAAGCGGCAGGGAGCGCATTGATTATCACAAATGTATCAACTGCGGAAACTGCATGCGCGAATGTCCTTTCGGCGCAATGATGGACAAGAGTCAACTGGTTGACGTGATCAAGCACATTATGAACAAGAAAAAAGTAGTCGCCATGTACGCGCCCGCAGTAGCGGCCCAGTTCCGGGTTGAGCCCGGAAAACTTGAGGGAGCGATGCTTGCGGCCGGCTTCTCAAACGTGATTGAAGTCGCCCTGGGCGCGGATATTACGGCGGATAAGGAAGCCGCAGAATTTGTAGAGCGCATGGAAAAAGGCGAAAAGATGATGACTACCTCCTGCTGCCCGGCGTTTGTGCGCGCCGTCCGCCGCCATGTACCGGAACTTGCCGAATGTATTTCTGACACCCGCACCCCCATGAGCTACACCGCGGAAATCGCCAAAAAAGAATACCCTGACTGCATCACCGTTTTCATCGGCCCCTGCCTTGCCAAGCGGCGGGAAGGCATGGACGACGAGTTTGTGGATTACGTCATTTCCGTTGAGGAAATCGGCGCGTTGTTTGTTGCTAAGGAGATCGACGTTGCGCAGGCTGCCCCGGCCCCGGGGGATAAGCTGCCGTCCTCCTCGGCGAGGAATTTCGCCAAATCCGGCGGAGTAGCCCAGGCTGTAAGGGCGCGGCTCAAAGACCCCTCAATACTGAAAGAAACGGTCATCGACGGCCTTAATAAGGACGGCATGAAACGCCTCGCCGAATTCGGCAAGATAAACTCAGGCCAGCTTCCACGCACTGACGAAACACCCAACCTTATCGAAGTAATGTCATGCCAGGGCGGCTGTATCGCCGGGCCTTCGGTAGTTACCAATCCAAAGGTCGCCCTCGCACAGTTGGGAAAATACGCGGAATTTGGAACACACTGATAAACAACGGGAACAATAGCGGCAAGAAAGAAATATGATACACATCTATACCGGAGACGGAAAGGGAAAAACCACCGCCGCTATGGGCCTTGCAATCCGCGCCGCAGGGCGCGGCAAAAAAATTGTGATTGTCCAATTTCTAAAGGGGACTGACACCGGGGAGCTTCATTCCCTGAGCCTTATTCCCAATATTACGGTAATGCGAAACAACGAAGCCAAAGGTTTCTTTCACGCCGTCCCTCCTGAAATTCGCTTAAAAATCATAGAAGAGAACAACGAAAATATTAAAAGAGCTTTAGCCCTTCCCTATGATCTAATCGTCCTTGATGAAGTCTGCGCAGCCTACGAGCTTGAGGCTGTTGACCGGAAAGCTGTGGACGATCTGCTGCGCGGCTTCAGTCCAGAGAAAGAACTTGTGCTTACAGGCAGAAATCCTCCGCGGCATTTTTGCGACGCGGCGGATTACATTTCAGAGATACACAAGGTAAAGCATCCCTTTGATCAGGGCGTCCCTGCCAGAGAGGGAATTGAATACTAGAACCAAACTTTGTAAGAGGAAGACAAAGATGAACACTGAAAACAACGGAAGAAAAGGAAAAAGAATCGGTATACTTGTAAAAATATCGAGTATAACTACCTTTATTGTACTCTTGACCGTTGTTGTACTGTCAATTACCAGTATTGTTACCATGGAAAGCGTCAGCCTTCAAACTGCCGTTTTAATGGCAAGAGAAAAAATCAAAGGCGATATAGAATCCTTTAAGTCAATGATAAAACAGGAGTACGGCGACTTACGCCTCAATGACGGCGATTTGACAGATCAGCAGGGTAATTCGATTGCACATAAGTATGAAATTGTTGACAAGGCATCCGCAACGCTGAATATTTTAGCGACCATTTTTATCAAGGAACAAGATGATTACCGCAGAATAACTACCAGCATTAAAGACGCTTCGGGAAACCGCGCGGTAGATACTTTTCTGGGATCCGGAAGCGCTGCATATCCGAGCATTCGGGACGGAAAAGAATTTATCGGAAACGCTGTCATTCTGGGTAATCCTTACCTTGCAGCTTATTATCCGTTGTTTCAACCCAACACCAAAGAGGTCATAGGCATTTTATTTATCGGCATAGAAATGTCGACTATACAAAAAACTATTTTGCAAAACACCAATATAGCGATAAGAAGAATCCTTTTAATAGCGGCAGGTCTTATATTTATTTCGATTTTGTTAACCTCATTGGCCAGCAAGTTTATTATTGTAAACCCAATCGTTAAAGTAGCCCGCGTTATTGGAATTGTCTCCAAAGGCGATTTGACGCATAACACAGACGTCCGTACAAACGACGAAATAGGCGCTCTTGCCAATGACTTTAATACTATGGTAACAAAAATGAGAGAACTTATAGGGACAATGAAACATAAAATTAACGCCCTGACCAATACCGGTCATGAGCTTTCCGCAAATATGGAAAAAACTTCCAAATCGGTAGACCGGATTTCGGTTAATTTTGACGGCATGAAGGGCAAAATGGGCAGGCAGGAAGAAAGCGCCGCCGAAGCGGATAAAGCGGTAGCAAAGATAAAAGATAACATTGACAATCTGAACAAGCTGATAGAAGAACAATCCGAGAGCATCAATACCTCGTCTTCCTCAGTCGAGGAAATGACCGCCAACATTCATTCTGTAACCAAGACTCTGGTAGAAAACAGTAAAAATGTTAAAGAATTAACAGAAGCGTCTGAAAACGGAAAAGCCGGAGTTCAGGCGGTAGCCGAAAAAATACAGGAAATAACGCGGCAATCCGAAGGACTTTTGGAAATAAACTCGGTAATGGAAAACATAGCCAGCCAGACCAACTTGCTTTCAATGAACGCCGCTATTGAGGCGGCGCACGCCGGGGAAGTGGGCAAAGGGTTTGCCGTTGTCGCAGGTGAAATCCGAAAACTTGCCGAATCGTCAAGTAATCAGTCTAAGTCAACTACAGATATGTTAAAAAAGATAAAAGCGTCCATAGACGGAATAACCGCGTCCTCCAACGATGTTCTTTCGCGTTTCGATGTTATTAATGCGAAAGTAAAAACAGTTTCAACGCGTGAGGAAGATATCCGTAACGCGATGGAAGAACAGGAATCAGGCGGCAAACAGATACTTGATTCCATGGGACGCCTGAAAGAGATAAGTGAAACGGTGAAAAAAGGCGCCGGTGAAATGCTGGCATCAGGCGATAACCTGAACCGTCAGACCAGGGATTTTATCAAGATCAGCAAAGACTCAATGAGCGGGATGAACGACATCGTAAACGGCGCGATGCAGGAGATAAAATCGGCGGTAACCGTTGTAGACGAAATGAGCGCCGAGAACAACAAGAACTTTGAAGACCTTAAAACGGAATCAACAAAATTCAAAGTGGAATCAGGCAGCTAACAAAAAATATGATAAACTGCGTAGAGGAAGGTCGTCATGGAAACAACCGGGAAACCGCTTTTAGAAAAAGTTACACAGGGATATACATTCAAAATTTTGCTATTGATGGCTCTGGTTTTGCTGCTGCTTATTCCCTTGGCAATGATTCGGGGGATTATAAACGAGCGGAACCGGACGGCAAATTTCGCCGAAGCTGATATTATGGAAGCCTGGGGCAGCCAGATGCAGGAGGCGGGGCCGTTCATAGTGATTCCAGGCATTAGAACTGATGAAGTCCGCACCAAAACAGAGCGCGATGGGGAAAAAATAGAGCTTATTAAACGGCCTTTTAATCTGGTGGTGATGCCGCAGAAATTAAATATTAAGACCGATTTCAAAACAACAATACGCAGGCGCGGGATTTTCTCTGTGCCGCTGTTTGTTACCGAGTTGTCTCTTTCCGGCACGTTTGACCCCGCTATTGCCTCATTGCTGCCTAACGAGGAGATTTCTCCCGCGCAAGCTGAATTGGTCATCGCGCTTTCAAGCCAAAAGGGAATAAGGAAGATCGATCGGGCGCTTTGGAATAACCAGGAGTTGTTTTTTCAACCGGGAAATCTTGGCATTAGTATTTTTCACAGGGAAGATTCATTCAGGGATAAATATATTGGCCCTCCGGTTGGCAGCGGTATTCACGCCCTTCTCCCTGCTTATACCCAATCAAGTTTCGACATTGTGATCGCCATACAGGGCGGTCAGTTGGTGCGTTTTCTGCCGGTGGGACAGGACACCCATGTTGAAATTTCCGCCGACTGGGCTTCGCCGTCTTTTCAGGGCTCTTTTCTTCCGGGCAGTTCAAACATCAGCGAATCCGGTTTTGACGCGGTTTGGGACATCAACTATTTAAGCAGGGATATTCCCCTGTTCTGGAAAAGCGCAAGCGAAGCCGGCGACTATGACGACCGCGATTATTCAAATTCATTGTTCGGCGTCAATTTTTTTCGGGCCATTGATACCTATTCGCTTAATACAAGAGCTGTGAAATACGCCATCCTCTTTTTGCTTGTTCCGTTTTTAACGCTTTTTTTGCTTGAGGTGTTTGTCCGCAAACGTATACATCCAGTATCGTACCTGCTTTCGGGAATTGCCAATGTTATTTTTTATCTGCTTCTGCTCTCTATTTCTGAGCAACTGCCGTTCTACTTCGCATATATTCTGGCGGCATTTGGAGTAACGGCGATGATGACGCTCTACTCGCGCTCGCTGCTTTCTTCATGGAACAAAAGCTGGTATATGGGGCTGGTCATGGCGATCTCTTATATACTTTTGTATGCGGTACTGAACGCAGAATCATACGCGCTGCTCATCGGTTCCATCGGGGCCTTTGTGATAGTGGGCTTGGTCATGTTCATTACCCGCAAGTTGAATTGGTATGGCGCTGACTTGCAGGGTTAATGACCGTTACCCCATTCTCACGCTATTGACAAACTGAATAAAATGCCCCATTAATTACCTTGTATATTTCAAAGGAAGTGAGGTGCGGAATTTAAAGGTTCCAAATCCTCCGCTATCCCGTAACTGTGAAAGGGAAAATTCCGTCAAGAAACTTTAGTTTCATACGGCCACTGGGAAACTGGGAAGGTCGACGGAAAAAGCGGCTTTAATAAAGCCGGCCCTCAAGCCAGGAGACTTTGGTATACATGCCCTCTGTAGGGAGGGTCAATCTTTTTTTCTTAGCTTCGAGGAAAAGCCAGAGAAAAGACCGTCTTTACTAACCTAAAACGACTCTTTGTGTGTTTCTTCGGAAAGGAGTTTCCATGTTTTCATCTCGAAAGAATAAGCCCTTCTTTAAGAAGGAAGCTTTCTTTAAGAAAGCCGCCTTCCTGACTTTTGCCCTGTTTTTATCGGCAGGCCTGATGTTTGTTTCGTGTTCAGATAAAGAGAACTCCGGGAATCTAAACGGCGACTGGGATGACGGATGGGGATACCAGATGAAAATAGACGCCTCAGCCAGGACAATTGTGTATACAAGTAATTATGAAGCGACTATAGAAAACTCACCAGATTACACAGCAAGCAGCGGGGCGCTTATTATTAAATTCACCAGGTATGCTACTAATTATGACGGGAACCCTGTAGCCACCCACGTCAATGTCGGAAAATACGGAGCTGTATATTGGACTGAGCTAACGGCCGGTTCGGTAAAGTTGGCCGACGCTTATGATAAAACCCCTCCCCCTTACGGTTCCCATGCCATACGCGCCAGCCTTCCAATAGCTCAGACTGACTTTCTGCCGCCTGCGGATAAGGTCGGCAATTATGTTGACTGGAGTATAGTATCTCCCTATACCAAAAAATAAAATAAAGATATGGTCAGAAAAGTTTTACTGTTACTGTTCACGGCTTCTTTCTTCCTGTTTCCTCTCTTCCCGCAGGAATCAACCACTGACCCTTGGTTCGATGAATTTGATTACGACGATGATTTTTTTATGGAACAGGAAGGAAGCATGACCATAGTAGCAAGCCCTGAAACGAGTCAGCAAATAGCGGCCATCAAAAAAGACGAGATTGAGCGCCGCAACGCTGCCGACCTCGCGGCGCTGTTACAGGAAACCTTGGGCCTTAACATTACCCGCTACGGGGCCTACGGAAGCACGACTTTGCTTAATCTGCGGGGTCTTGATTCAAAACGGCTCGCTTTTCTCATAGACGGTGTGCCGGTAAATTCTTCCATGGACAGCGGCTTTGACATTGAGCAAATTGACCTTAATTCAGTTGAGCGTATCGAGGTAATTTACGGCGGCTCTGATACCAAGTACAACGTTTCAGGCGCAATGGGCGGGGTAATTAACATCATCACCGTCAAGAAACGGAAGCCCGGGCTGCGGCTCGGCGCTTCCGTTTCCAACACCTCCGTCCTGCCTGGCGAGTACCGTGACCGTAACGGTGAAACCCAGGGGCCACATTGGGAAGATTTGCTGGACACCCAAAATCTTGCCGTTTCAGCCGGATACGGAGGAAATGATTTTTCGTTTTCCGCCAACGTATTCGCGAATCGCGCGGAAAATCATTTTTTATTCACGGATAGTTACAATTACACCCGCCGCAAGGACAACAACGAAGTGCGGGACACCGGCGCGGGGGCTTCCGCCGTGTGGGAATTTCCCGACCTGACAAAGATTATCGCGTCAGCCAATTTCTACTACGGCGATAAAAATATTCCCGGCTCAGGCTTTTCAAGCATCGTTGGCAAACAGCAGGATCTTTCAGCGCGCGGCAATGTGATGCTTGATATGCCCAGGGCCTTTCACGACGAGCTCGAAATGGAAGCCTCCCTCGGCTGGTATTTTTCCATGGGGGATTACACTTCGCCGGCGGGTGGATTATCCCGTCACGATCAGCAGAACATTACCGCGATAAATCGCTGGAACTGGTATCCGGGGGAACTATTGGTACTGAGAAGCGGTTTGGATTATCAATTTGCTTATCTGGATTCTACGGAGGTCGGTATTCAAAACCGGCACAATGGCGGTGTCTACCTGACCGCTGAGTACAAACCATTGGATTTCTTCCTTATTGTTCCTTCAATAAAAATAGCGCTTTCCGGCGGCGGCCAAGGAGGCGTTACGCCGGTTCCAAAACTCGGTTTTCTCTGGAATGTCAATGATTCACTCTCTATAAAAAACAACTATTTTCGCAGTTTCAAGTATCCCGACTTTCAGGATCTTTATTGGGAAGAGGGCGGAAGCACAGCGGGGAATCCCGATCTGCGCCCCGAAGACGGCTGGGGAGGGGATCTTGGTTTATCCTGGCGTTTTAAGGATATGTTCACACTGGACAGTATGTTCTTTACCCACTGGTTAAAGGATTCGATACACTGGTTTCCGGACAGCGCGGGGAATTGGCGCCCCGAAAACGTAGGCGAGGCGGTTTTCTTCGGCCTGGAGAACAAACTCGGATTTGACATACCAGTTCCACTGGGGCCGGTGGAAAAAATAACCCCCTCGCTAACCTACCAGTACCTTTTAAGCTACCTGTTGAGCTTTGGTTACGATTTCGCTTCCGATAGAAGGATACCCTATAATCCAGCGCACACCATAAGCGCTTCTCTTGATATTACCTGGAAAACCGGTTCTTTGCTGATTTCAGGGCAATATGAGAGCCTGCGCTTTGTAGACAGGGCCAACCTTGTGGAATTGAAACCTTATTTCCTGCTTAACGCTACTGTAAATCAAAAAATCGGAAAGAATTTTACCGTATTCGGCGCGGTAAGGAACCTCCTCAATACGTCCTACCAGTCATTTTACGATTATCCCATGCCCGGAATTACCCTGACTCTGGGGATGCGGACGCATTTTGAAAGCTTATCGCGCTAAAGAATTGACAATCCGCCAATCCTGCTTCATTATAGAAATACCTAATAGAAAGACCCAAATTTTATGCTTTAAGGAGATTTTATGAGTTTTACCACAGATCTAATCAGAAATGTCGCGATAGCAGGGCACGGAGGTACCGGTAAAACAACTCTTTTTGAGCATATGCTCTTCTCCGCCGGGGTTATTCCCAAGGCGGAACCCCTGGACTCAGGCAAAACGGTCAGCGATTGTACAACCGAAGAGATAGAACGCAAAATTTCCATCCATACGGCTATGGCCCATGTGGATTGGAACGGCAAAAAGATAAACATTTTTGACACTCCGGGGTCTTCGGACTTTACCGGGGACGTAATTTTGGCGATACGGGCTTCGGAATTCGTCCTTCTTACCGTCGAAGGCCAGACAGGCGTGCAGATCGAAACCATAAAACTATGGCGGAACCTTGAAGGCAGGAATAAACCCAGGGGGGTTTTTATTACGCGCCTGGACGGGGAACGCGCCGATTTTAACAAGGCCCTGGCGGATATAAAAGAAAAACTCAAGGTCGAACCAGTGCCGGTTACCATTCCCATAGGGAGCGGGGCGGGCTTTAAGGGCGTTATCGACGTTTTAAGCGGGAAAGCCTGGTTTGCCCAGGGGGAAGCGCCCGAAAAGGAAGGCCCCATCCCCGCGGAAATGCAGCAGGCTGTTGACGCCGCCAGGGAAAAGCTTTTTGAAGCCGCCGCCGAGGGGGACGACGCCCTGATGGATAAGTACCTCGAAAATGGTTCCCTCACGGCAGAGGAAATGCAGGAAGGCCTGGTACTGGCTTTGGCGGGAAACAAGTTCCTTCCGGCCTTTGCGGGGACGGCTTTCAAAAATTCCGGCCTGATTCCTTTCCTGGATTTTATGGTAAACATCGGCCCGAATCCAGGGACATCAAAAGACATTTCCGTTGATAAGGAAGGAAAAGAAAGCGAAGTTCCCATAGATTCCTCAAAACCCCTGTCCGCTCTTGTGATAAAAACCTCATACGATCAATTTTCAGGAAAGTTAAGCTGGGTAAAAATAATCGGCGGAAAACTCACGGCAGATTCGGAAATCTTAAACGTTACGGAAAACAAAAAAGAGAGGGTGGGAAAATTCTACACCTGCCAGGGAAAGAAACTGGAAGAGGTCAGGGAGCTTTTTGCCGGGGATATTGGTATCCTCACCAAGTCCGCTACCCTTAAAACCAACGACACCATCAGCGCGGGGGACACTGGCATTAATTTCAGGCCATTAAGACTGCCCGAACCGGTTCACTCGGTTGCGGTAAACGCGGTCTCCAAAAAAGACGACGACAAGCTTGGCGAGTTCCTCGTTCGCGCCGCCGAAGAAGACAAAACCTTCAGGTATGTGTTTAACGCCGAAACCAAGGAAACCGTTATCTCCGGGATGGGCGAACTTCAGATCAACATCATTCTGGACAAAATCAAGGCGAACCAGAAGATAGAAGTAGAAACCCGCATCCCGCGTGTCGCCTACCGTGAAACAATTACAAAAAAAGCTTCCGCCGAATACACCCACAAAAAGCAGACCGGCGGTCACGGCCAATACGGCAAGGTAGTTTTGGACATAGGCCCCCTTGCCCGCGGCGATGGTTACAAGTTTGAAAACAAGATCTTCGGCGGGGCGGTTCCAAAAAACTACATCCCCGGCGTAGAAAAGGGTATTGCGGAAGGCATGGCGCACGGCACTATGGCCCAGTACCCGGTTGTGGACGTTGAAGTAGCCATCGTGGACGGTAAATACCACCCGGTGGATTCTTCCGAACTCTCTTTCAAACTCGCCTCCAGAAACGCGTTCCGCGAAGCCATGCGCCAGGCAAACCCGACCCTGCTTGAACCCATTATGAGCCTTACGGTCTTTGTGGAAGATAAGTACTTGGGCGACGTAATGAGCGACCTTTCAAGCAAGCGAGGCAAAATCCTGGGGCAGGATTCATCAGGCGGCATAGCGGAAATCCGCGCCGAAGTACCGCAGGCGGAACTCTTGCGCTACTCCATCGACCTTCGCTCAATTACTTCGGGCACAGGTTCCTTCGGCGTGTCCCTCGATCACTACGCGCCGATAGCGGGCAGAATTGCCGAAGACGTTATCAAGGCGGCTGAAGCCTTCAAGATCCAGGAGGAAGAGGACGCCTGAACTGCCGGCAGTGTCAAACAAAGCCCTTTACGCTTACCGGGTCTTCGCGAAGTGGTTTGCTTTTTTTTTCTTTGGTCTTTGTACGCTGATTTTATTAACCCTGATTTTCCCGCTCATGCGCCTTGCTTTGCATCCCAAAGAGCGCTTTAAAAAACACGGAAGACGTTTTGTTTACGGTTCCATGAGGTTTTATCTTGGCGTTCTTCGTATCATCGGAATTGTTGAAGTTAAAACCGATGAACGCGAAAAATTAAGGAATCTAAAATCAAAAATCATTACAGCCAACCATCCGTCTCTTCTTGACATAATTGTCCTTCTTTCGTTAATTCCAAACGCCGACTGCATAGTAAACGCGCGTCTTGCGCGTAACATTGTCGGCGGCGTTATCCGCCAGCTCTATATTCTTAATTCCCTTGACTTTGAAGATCTGCTTAAAGCCTGTACTGAATCCCTTAAGCAGGGCAACTGCCTTATTATTTTTCCGGAAGGAACAAGAACTCCCAGACAGGGAAAAACTATTTATAAAAAAGGCGCCGCCCGCATTGCCATTTATTCAGGCTGTAACATTTTGCCGTTACGCATTGGGGGCAGCGATAAATACGGCCTGGGCAAAAAAGATCCCTGGGCAACCGCTAACCCCACAGAGCTTTATATTTATCAAATCAGTATGGCGGAGGAAATACCCCCTGAAAAATTTAAATCGCTGCCAAATCCTATAGCCGTCAAAACCATGACAGGAGAACTCTTTGATTCCATTTTGTCGAAGAACAACGCTTAACAAAACCTTCCTGCTTTTAATCGGGTTCTTGCTCCTTGCCTGCCAAAGCATAACCCGCAAAAGCGCAGACCCTGCCATTGAACCTTCACACGTAGTCTTAAGCTTTGACGACGGCCCAAACATCTTTGGCGATACCACCGCGCGGCTCTTGGATTTACTTAAAAAGTACGAAATAAAAGCCATGTTTGCCTTGATTGGCGAGAACGCCGAAAAAAACCCGGAACTTGTAAGGCGAATTTACGATGAAGACCATGTGATAATAAACCACGGTTATTTGGACAAATGGGCCGTCAGAATGGAAGAAGAAGAATTCCGCAGCAATTTGGCGATGGGAGAAGCGGCGATTTCAAAAGCCCTGGGAGAAGACTTTTCCCGGAAGCTTTACCGTCCGCACGGGGGCTTTTACACTTCCGCTCAGGAAAAAATAATCCGCGAAGCCGGTTACAGCATTGTCTTTGCCGACATAAGGGTTTACGATGCCGTCCTGACCGCGGCAAAAAAAGACAAAATGATAAACGAATTAATTGAAAGGGCTGAAAAAACCAACGGGGGAATTCTCCTGCTCCACGACGGACGGGGTTCGCAGATACAAACGGAAAAGGAATTGAAGAAAAACCCTTCCGGCGCTTTTGACCGCTCCTGGATTCCTGCCGCTGTAGAGGAAATAATTATTTCGTTAATAGCAAAAGGGTTTGTTATTGATAAACCCTAATTTAGCGTTCCATTACCGCAAACGGCACTAACCATAACACCCAAGTATGTGGACGGGTATCCCCGCAGTTAGCTGTTGGAGTGGTTTCTTTTTACGCATGACGGTCTAATCCCGCTCTAATGGTCATGACCATTTTTCTTTCACTCCAAAAGGCTACCTGCGGTTATCCCCGCCCCAACTTGGGTGATATACTTGGCAGCCGCCGTTTGCAGCAAAGAAAACGAGAATTACTGCTAAATTCTGCATATCACCAAGCTAAAGCACGCAAAACCACCTGCTCGGTGATATGCAAAATATTAGTGAATGTAAAACCTATTTTATTCGAATAACTCTTGGCTTGTCTGAAGCCGCCGCACGAGGCCTTGACGTGGGCGCACGGCGTGCGAAAGTAAAGGCCACGTCAAAACGTGCGAAAATGAAGGCCACGACCGTCTAGCCCGCGGCAAGGACTTGCGCGGCGGCTTCGGGCTTAGTTGGGTTTATTCGTATAAATTAAGGTTTTTACTCAACAAAATTTTTGAATATCAACGACGTATTTATTCCGCCGAATGCAAAATTGTTCGACATAATGCAATCAGTGTCGATTTCCCGGCCGCTTCCTGTGATGTAATCCAAAGACGCGCAGCGGGGATCCAATTCGTCCAGGTTCAGGTTGGGGCAAAACCATTTTTCCTTCATCATTTGAATCGCTATCCACGCTTCTATGGCCCCGCACGCGCCCAAGGTGTGGCCAATGTAGCTTTTCAGGGTGCTTGCGGGAACCGGCCTTTGAAAAACGTCGGCGGTGGCCCAGCTTTCGGCAATGTCCCCGGCTTCAGTGGCGGTTCCGTGCGTATTTATATAGCCAACCGAAGATTGGTCGAGCTGTGAATCTTCCAGCGCCAGCTTCATGGCGATACCCATGGTGGTGCGGTTCGGCTGGGTAATGTGGGTTCCGTCGGTGTTGGTTCCGAAGCCGACAATTTCCGCAATTATTTTTGCCCCACGCTTTTTGGCGTGTTCGTATTCTTCCAGAACAAGGCAGCCAGCTCCTTCGCCGACAACAAGGCCGTCGCGGTTTTTGTCGTAAGCGGCGGGCGTTTTGTGCGGGCTGTCGTTTTTGGAGCTTGCGGCAAAAAGCGTATCAAAGACGGCGGCGTTTGCGGCGCACATTTCATCCGCGCCGCCGGCAAGCATTATGTCCTGCATACCGTACTTTATGGTCTCGTAAGCGAAACCAATGGCCTGGCTTCCGGACGTGCAGGCGGTGTTTGATGTAATTATTCTTCCTGTCAGTCCGAAAATTACGCCGATATTCGCGGCGCAGGTCTGGGGCATGGCTTTTATATAGGTGGTGGCGCTCATTTTTGTTACGTCGTCCTTAACCAGCATACTGTAAAAATCAAGAAGCGAATCAATACTGCCCATTGAAGAACCGTAGGCAACGCCGGTTCTGCCGCCTTTTAATTCACCGTCGCTTTTGTCAATGCCGGCGGCCTCCAATGCCCTGTCCGCTGAAACCAGAGCCAAACGTCCTACCCTGCCAAGACCGCGGATTATTTTTCTGGGGTAATCGGGCATCACAAAATTCACGGGAACCGCAAGTCTGGTATTCATGTGCGCATACTTGTCCCACTCGTCCATCCGGCGCACGCAGTTTTTTCCCTCTTTGAGCTTAACGAGTATATCTTTCCATTCACTGCCCAAAGCGCTGATCACGGCGCCGCCTGTAATTACAACCCGCCTTTTCACACCATTCCCCCGTTTACTGAAATAACCTGCCTTGTGATGTACGAAGCGGCCTCGGAAAGCAGAAACACCGCGAGGGCCGCGACTTCCTCCGGCCTTCCTGTCCGTCCCATTGGTATTGAAGGGAGGATAACATCCAGGGGCGCTTCGCGGATCATATCGGTTTCGATAATCCCGGGAGCTATGCAATTTACGGTTATGGAACGGCTCGCGAGTTCCGCGGCCAAGGCCTTGGTAGCGCCGATAATTCCCGCTTTCGCGGCGCTGTAATTTACCTGGCCCCTGTTTCCCATGATTCCGGATACCGAAGAAATGGTAATGATCCGCCCCCGCTTTTTGCGGCAAAGCGGCATGACAAGAGGAGAAAGCACGTTGTAAAAGCCGTCAAGGTTGGTGCGCAGAACCTTGTCCCAGTTCTCGCCGGTTAAAGCCGGGAAAGCGTCATCCGCGCTGATTCCCGCGTTGCAGATTATTCCCCAAAACGCGCCGTTTTTTTCCGTCCACTCTTCGAGCTTTTCTTTACACTCTTCTCTGTTTGAGACATCAAATTTGATCAATTCGACAGCGCCGCCCTTTTTAAGAATTTCCTCTTTCAGTGAAACCGCGTTTTCTTCGCTTTTGTGGTAATGGGCCGTAACCTGATAACCCGCTTCACTGGCCGCAAGCGCAATGGCCCGGCCTATGCCCCTGCTTGAGCCGGTTACCAGCACTTTCTTTTCGTTATTCAATTCTTTCAATCCTATTAGTGCTCCATGCATAGATTACTATAATTTTCTTCATTAATCTCCATAACCATCATCTTCCCTTCGATGACTTTCCTGCCTTCCAGAAAAGCCGCTCCCTCAAAAGTGTAAATTAGTTCCGTGGCGTCTTTTTGCTTTACGCGAAGTTCGATACAACTGCCGCTCTTAAAGAGCGGAATTTCCATCTTCATGGACGGGATGCTAAGGATGAATCCCATTCTGGTTTCAATGCCCAGCTCGTGGTTTCTGATTCCCGAAATCACAGAAATTGCCTGCGCGATAAATTCAAAACCAGCCCAGGAAGGAACGCCGCCAATGGCCGGGTCAAAAAAGAGGCAATCAGGCGTAACATGGTATTCCGCGCTTAGATACATCTCTTTGTAATCATAAGAATTTACCTTTGAAAGGAGCAGCATTTTTCCCCTGTGCGGCAACAGGGTTAGCAGTTCATCGTTTTTCATCAATTGTTGTCTCCTTCCAAATATATATAACTTTTCATAAAAAATCACCTTCAAGAATATAGCTGTAGCCCCGCAAATGGTTTACAAATTTCACCTCTCCGGAAGTTTTCTCAATTTCTATAATGAGGCTTTTCCCTTCAAAAATACGCCGAAAGTCATTCTGCGTTTCCAGAACAAGGCCGCAGTCTTTTAAAGCCATGCGCACTAAGCCTGCATTGTAGAAACAAAGCTGAAAATCCGCTATTATGTATTCCGGTTTAAGGGATTGCGGAAGCACAGAGGAAGACAAACTGACTACGCCCTCTCTGTAGGAGAGTTCCCCCATCGCGGCGCCAAGCTCGTTAAAGAGGCTCATGTCAATTCCGTTTTTATCCGCCAGAACCCAGGCGCTGAAATAAAAACCCTGCCCATTGTAAATAGCGGAAATGCGCTGGGCCATATCCACCGGTTCTTCAATTCCGGCCGGGGGAAGCAAAATATATTTTGAGCGGTCGGCAAGGTAGGCATAGGGCCGCTTATCAACGGCAAGGGATGAACAGGAACTTAAATATATGAAAACGAGCGCTGCCAAAAACGCAAGCCCGCAGTATTTTTCTTTTCTACGCAAGTGTGTAACCAAAGGAAACAGGTATGGTTTCATTTAGCATTGGATTATCCCTAATGTCAAGCAATCCGCAAAAGGGTCGGCGCAATAAAGAGCTTTTCAGCGCCGAATGGAGGCGGATCCTGTCACTTATGACCGGAAGATCTTTATGCGACAATGACATAGCGCTGGAAGAAAAGGGACGGCCTTATTTTCCGGACAGCAAAGAAGATTTTAACATTTCCCACTCAGGGGCTTTGACCGCAGTTTCGCTTGTATCCGGTGAAAAACTGCGCGTAGGCTGCGACGTTGAGCTGGTCAAACCCAGGGCAGGAGCAATCAGAATCGCGGAAAAAGTTTTTACCGCGCAGGAAAGGGATTATGTTGTAAGCGCAAGCCAAAAGCAAAACGGCCATGCTGCTTTTTTTGAAGTCTGGACGCTTAAAGAATGTTACTTGAAGCTCAAGGGCCTTACAGTCTTCGACATGAAAAAAACACCTTCTTTTGTTAGCGAGAAAGATGGAGGGTTCCATTTTGCTCTAAGCACCGCGACTAATGCCGGAACAGATACGCCGCTTACCTTTTACCTTTATGAGTTAAAAGGCGCTTCCGGCGAGTGGTATATATTAGCCGCCGCTATCGAAGGGACAGGGCAGCTCCGCCCTGAAATAAGCTGGTTCTCTCAATCAACTCTTCCATCTCAATCAACTCTCCACGCAAGGAGCATCGCGGAAATAAAAGCCGCCATAAGCCCAGCCGAAACGGTAAGCCCGAATTCATGAACAGGCACAAAACTGCTTGCGGCCAACGCGCCGAATGAAAGCAGCGTGGTTAGAAACGAAAGAATCACCGCGGCAAACGTCAGGCGGCCGGTCTCTGCCGGCTTTTTGCCTGTCATGTAGAAAATGTAGTCCAGACCAAGACCGAATACCGGAATAAAAGCCGCAGCCGGAAAGAAGGCGGGACTGACATTATTAATTGTCAATACTGTCAGGGCGGCAAGGATAATAAAAACAGGAATTGCGCAAATCTTTAGGCCGTCCCGCAAGGGGTAAACGAAAAAAACCAAAACCGCGATAACAAAGCAGGCGGCAAAGAAAAAGATGACCATAGTTTTTGTAAGGGTGTCCAGATCGCGGCTAATATCCCCGGCCTTGTTAATAAAATGTACAGAGTCAAATTCTTCCGCAACGGCCCTGAAAACAGCTTCATCAATGGGATCAATGGGACGGAGGGGTAGAACACAGGAATAATAAATCCCGTCAATGTTTCCTATCCACAAGTTAGAAATATTTTCGGCGGCAGGAGAAGAATCAATGCCGCAGTACCTTTGCCCCGCGGCATATTCATCGCGATAAACCGCCTCGTACTCCGGCGGAAAACCGAGGTATTCGTACTGAGTTGCCGCAAGGGGAAGCAGGGCGCTCATGGCCTCGTAGGTTTCATTTTGACGCTTTATCGACGGAACAAAAAGCGTTGTTCCCAAAAACGACCCAAGATTCCCGCGCGATACTTCTTCCTCAAGCCGCAGGGTAAGCTTCTCCTCGTTTTCTAATGTTTCCTCGACACTCGCGCCTGAAACAATAAAGTACCAGGGTGCGCTTCCCTGATCGAAAACCAGCGCGGAACGTCTTTCCGATTCCAGCAAGGTTGGCGACATGGTGTAAAGGCTTGTGATGTCGTTTTTTATTTTGATGAGCGGGAATTTAAAAAAGAGAAACACAAGACAAAAGCCGGTAAGTACAGAGAGAAGAATAATTCGCGCGGCCGGCGTGATGGAAAAATCTTTTATTTTTGAAAAGAAATAGATCTTTCTTTCTCCTTTATCGCTAATTTTTAGCAAGGGATAAAGACAGAACGAAGTAAGGAAAGAACTTAAAAGCCCTGTCATGGAAAAAACGGCGAATTGCTTTAATATCGGGAAAGGCGCAAATAAAAAAGCAAAGAAACAAATTTCCGTTGATAAAAAACTCATAATAACGCTTTTCGATATAACGGAGCGAATTTCGTATCCGGTTTTTACCAGGGGATTTCCCTTCCAGTGAACGAAAAAATGCACCGAATAATCAACGCAGGTTCCTATCAGGGTAGTCCCGAAGACAAAGGTGATGATATGTATCTCCCTGAAAACCAAAAGTGCGGAGGCCGAGGCCAAAGCCAGTGAAGCCAGCGCAGCCAAAACAGAGAGCAAGACAGGCAGCAGAGAACGAAAAGTGAAAATAAAAAGCGCCAGTATAATGACAAGCGATACAGTGCTGATAATTGAAATTTCCCTTTGCGCGCCTGAAGCGCTCTCGTAGCTGTGAAAGGGAACGCCTGAAAAATAAAACTCCAAACCCGGTGCGGCCGTTTTTGCCGCCCCAGCCGCGGCGTAAATTTCTTTGACGGCGTTTTCTCCGCCCCTAAGGGAAACTCCCTGCGGCGTAAGGGTCATTCGCAGCAACACATACCAGGTCTCGTCAATTTTTGCGGCCAATACCTCGTCTTTAAGGCTGAGCTTTCCACCGGAAAGAAACGGGGATGAAAGAAAATCTTTCATGTGCCTTTCAGTAAGCAGAAAGGGATCTCTGTCGATATTATCCAGGGGGAGAAAAGTAAAAGCTCCGTACGCAGACGCGAGGGCGTCTTCGGCAATTTCAGCAGCCCTGCCTGTTTTGAGCAAATCTGTGGTTTTCTCCCCGGCAATAACAAAGCGATAATCAAAGAAATAATCGGCAAATTGCTGCATCGCTGTGGAATCAAAATACAGAGAAAGCTTTTCGACCAGAGGAGAATTTCCAATAGAAGAGCTTTCAAATTGAGAGTAAAGAAAGATTGCGCCGTTCTTTGCTTCTTCAAAGTCCTTCGCCGCGGCAAAGACAATAGCCTCGCGGCCGTTTCTTTCTCCAAGGGCCAGATCCGCTTTTGCCGCAGCCCTGGATTTTACCGGCCGAGGAAGCATATCCAATAATTGTGTATTAATTCGTACCGGCCCGGCAAAAAAAACAGAAAGGGCCAGCAATACGGGAATGAGCAGGTGGACAGCCAGCCAAAGGGGCCAGAGGTTTAACGCTTCAGGGAAATGAAAAAAAAGCTTTCTCATGAACGCTCAAGTTAGATGAATAGCTGTGGTTCGATAAACCGTAAATAATTGTATCGCCGTTTTGCTCGTATACCATAATTGATTTTATAACCGAGTCCCCTTTCATGACAATCTTTAACGCAAAATTATTTATGGCCCTGTCCAGAGGCAAGAGGCCCAGTTCCCATGAAGACGGAGAACCGGAATAGAAAACCTTGAAGTTTTCCATAAGAGCGCTGATATTGCCTGAAAAAACCGCGTTGATAACTTCCGCCATGCGGATAAACGTCTCGTTTCCCGCGGCGGTCAGGACAGTCCTCTCCCCGCCCGGCCTTGACTGCACAAGGTAATCTTTTCCCAATGCAAGGGCGGAAGGAAAGGGCTTTACGGTATCCCACACCATTCCCTGTTCGGAAGCAATAATAAAATTGCCCGATGACTTTAGGGAGCGATTAAGGCGGTTTAAGACTTTCTCCTGCTCAAAGCTCCCTTTTACAACCGGGTAGGCGGCAAGGGATGCGCAGGTTGTTCTAAAACTCTCCAGTGTTTCCTGTTTCAGCGGGTAATCAAAAATGTCTCCCCAGGCCGCCGTGGTAAAAAAAAGCAGGGCCAAAGCTGCCGCGGTGCGCTTCATGGTTTTTCGTTCCCGATAAGGGCTTCTACTCTATCAATAAGTAACTTAGGGCAATAAAAACAGGATTCACCTGTTTTAAGGTCAATGGCCATTTGCGTGCTGGAACCTTTGGTTACTATAACCCCGGTCTTAGCGTTACGGATTACGTACCTTATTTTCAATCTGTTCTCGTACTCCAAAAGTATTGCCTTTATTATGGCGCGGTCCAAAAACCGGAGGGAACCTATATACTTGGCGGAGACCTCAATTACAGGGAAGGTATAGTTTGTTTCTTTCATATCTTTGTAACTGTAGCCGATTTTTTCCAAAAGGACACGGCGGCCAATTTCAAAATAGTTGATATAGTTCCCGTGCCATACTACATATAATGGATCCAAATGAAAAAACTCAACGGTAAATTCTGTTTCCGCGTAAATGTTATAAGGGCCGTTATCTTCCTTAAGCTTCACTTGTTATACCTCTTTTATCCAAAAATCATAGAAATTATACCATTGAAAAGGCTGCTCTTTACAGTAGTTTTCCAGAAGGCTTGCAAAGTCATTCGCCAAAGACGCGCTAAGACGCAGGCGCTCCTTCCTTGTACTGTCAAGCGGGAGGCTGTCAGGCGATAGAGAGCTTTTATGAACGTGCATATCGTATTCCGGCCTGATGGACAGATCGCCGCGGCGCAGGGCAAAGATAAAATACACAGGCGCGCGCATCAGCGCGGCAAGGTAAAAAGCGCCCTGCGAAAAGGGCGCTTCCTCGCCAAGAAAGGGGATTGCGAGGCTTTTTTCGGCCTTACCGCCGGATGTCCTGTCGCCGGCAATCGTTACAATACCTCCAAGCGAAAGCCTTTCCTCAAAAAACGCGGCGGTGTGAGCGCCAATTTCGCTTGCGGCGATAATGCCCATGTCAAACTTGTTGTTCAGCTCTTTTACCATGCGGTTGAAATTCTTGGTAACAGCTAAATTAATAATTGCCGTTATCGGCACTTTTCGTGAAACACCCGTCGTGCCAAAGTCGGCAAGCCCCCTTAAAAGTTCGGTGTTTCCCAGGTGGCTTGTGATAACAAACACGCCCTTTTTATTTTCCAAATCCGCCATTAATCCGGCAATATCATCATCCTGAAAATGAATGTTCCCAAAGCGGTACTTGCCGCCCCATGACTGGAGCTTTTCCACCAGGGCAAGCGAAAAGGAAACGATATGCCGTAAGGGAGCAAATGGCGAACGGCATTTTTTTTGTGTCTCAGGATTCTCAATAAAGGGCGCCGCTTTTATTAAAAAGCGTTTTGAAAATGCCCTGGCGTTCTTTGAAAAGAGAAAATAAAAAAAACCAACGGGAAAAGCAAGAACGCGCAGAATAACTACCGGAAAGATCCTGAACAAAAGAAGCAAGAGCTTTATATGCCAGTAACCTGCGGTCTGTTCTTTTTGCCTCGACCAATGCCCGGAAGTCTTTAGCGTCATTGACTTAACTCCTAATATTTACCACTAACCATCACGAACCAGCACGAACAACGAGAAGATATTAAATAAAAGTTCGTTTGGTTAGTGTGGTTCGTGGTAAAAAATTTGATTCACAACCTCCCTGCGTTGCGCTTAACGCGTAATGCTATCAGCATGGGGAAGCGCAGGAGCATCCCCGCGCAAAGCCTTGTGAACATCCAGCTTATGCGAATATTATCCTGCAAAACACGGAAATTGGAAACGCCACCGGAGGGGTAGCTGACTTTTATCGGATGAAAAACAGGGAATACCTTTTTCCAGTAAAGCCGCACCAGAATTTCTGCGTCAAAGCCCATTCGCCTGTCCATAAAGGGAGCTCTGGTTATTGCTAACGCGGCTTCAAGGGGATAAACCCTGAAGCCGCAAAGCACATCTTTAAGCTCTTTTGAAAGCGTAACTGCCGCAGCCCAAAAATTTGAAACCCTGCGCCCGGCGACCCTGCTTTTCGGCGCGTTGTTATCAAAAAGGGGAAGGCCGCAGATGACCTTGCCCGGATTTTTTGCGGACTCTTCCAAAAAAAAGCCAACCAGTGCCGTATCGTGCTGGCCGTCTGCGTCGATTTGGAAGACGTGGGTCAAAGAAAGCTCCGCGGCCTTTTCAAAGCCCTTGATAACAGCTCCGCCCTTGCCGGTGTTTTTGTTAAGGTTGACAAGAACAACTGAAGGAATTTTCTTTTGCCATTCGGCAAGGATCGCTTTGGTCTGCTCGTCGTTTCCGTCATCTACAAGGATAACAGGCAGGCCGGTAGCAGCCAGCCTTTCCACCAGCGGCCCCACTGTTTCGCCATGCCTGTACACGGGAACAACAAAGCCATGTTTCACTTTTCGCTTTCCCGATCAAAAAGAATTGTTCCGTGTGAATACACGCTTTCTTCACCTGGCGAGAAAATCCTAAACCTTACGGAGCTTTCGCTTTTTTCAAGCCGCATAATAAGCGTAACATTGGGGCGGATAAACTTTGTAAACTTCACTCGCTTCATTTCCGCCGCATCAATGCCGGTTCCCAAATATTCTGAAGCAAAACGGATAACCATTTCCGTTTGGGCAACGGCAGGGAGCAGGCTGAATTCGGGGAAATGGCCGTCAAAATAAGGGCTGGTTTCCGGTATGGAAAACTCAATTTCAGCGTAATTCTCTTTTTGCTCAATTACTTTTACGCCCTCAAGACTCGCAAAGCCCTGAGGGGATCTTTTTTCTTTATGAGAAGAGCAGCTCAATATCTTCCTTCTTCTTTTTGCCCTGCACGTCAACGGGCAGTGCTTCAGGAAAACGCCATTTCTTTGGGATAACCAGGTTTTCAAAAAATCGCAAAAGGTATTCGTGCCAGAAAGAATTTATTTGGTGCTTTTCCATACCCGCGAATTTCTCCTTACCCTTTTCGTTAAAAACTATCGCCGCAGCAAGGTATTGGCGCTTGTCTTCCATGGCGATCACACAAACGTCAGAAGCAAAGCCGGATTCCATTATACGTCCCTCAATTTCAGGCAGCGAAATACGCTTCCCCTCGATCTTGACTACTGAATCAAGGCGTCCCATCAATATAAAATGCCCGTTGGGGAGCATCTTAACCAAGTCCGCGGTTTCAAAAACTTCCTGACCGTTCATAGAGTTTGAAGAATGGATTACAAGGCAACTGTCTTCGTTTACCGACAGCTCGGCGTTGCCAAGTGGTATCCAGTCAATACCGTTGCTTTGCTGCCGCCAGGCAATGCCTGAAGTTTCGGTACTGCCGTAGAATTCCAAGGGCCAGCAGCCAAAGACCGCGTTTGTTTTTGCCGCTACGTCCGGGAAAAGAAAACCGGCGGAAGCGATGATATACGGCGATTTTAGATTGAGGCTTAAAGAGGTTTCGATTTCCACTGCCCGTTTTAAGAAAGCCGGCACGGTGATAATTATGTACCGGGAGTCGGAAAATTTCTCAAATTCCTCAGGCGCTTTTATCATCTTCCGCCTGAAGGGAGTCCCTGCGGTAAAAGGCAGGAGTACCGAAAATATAAAACCGTAAATGTGGTGCTGGTCTACAGTGGAACACAGCTTGCGGCTAAAAAATTCTTCCCCCCACTTTAAAAGTATATTGTGGTTGTCTAATTCACGTTCCTTGAGGCGCTGACTAATGGCCTTGGGCTTTCCGGTAGTTCCGGATGTCCAGAAAACGATGAACGATTCTTCACTGTTGATCGCCGGAGCTTCGCTAAAGGCTTTGCCTGCTACGGTTTCGGCTTTTTCGCTAAGCAGAGTAGGAATATGGAAGGTGTTTTCCATACCGTCGAAGACCTGATCCGCGAGAAAAGGAGAATCGCCTTTAATTTCCGCCAGATAATCGGGGCTTGTATTGGCCGTTAAAAACACTTCTTTTTTGCATTGGAACAAGGCTGTAAGAGCCAGCAAAAAATACCAGCAGTCTTCACTGTGGAGAAGCCATTTGTCGCCGCCTATTGATTCTATCTTTCGGCGAAGAACGGCGGTACCTTCAAGGAAATCCCCCCAGGTCTTGTGGGCGTTATCGCTGTAGGCGCCGTCGTAACATATAACTGTTGAGGGATCTCTGGACTTGCTGTTAAATTCGGAAAATGAAATGGCTTTTGGCATGTTTTTCTGTACCTTCTTTCTGATGATATATTCCCCCGCAAAGAGGGTTCCTATAAGTATATACGAAACGCCCCCGTTATAAACAGACCAGAGCGCGTTAGAGCCGGAAAGAATAGTAAGCAGCGCCATTGAGCCGTTAAAAGCAAAGAACATAACCCAGACTGTGGTTACTTTCCGGCAGTACTCCGCAATTCGCTTTTCCCCCAAAGAATTGGGAATGGATCTGTCCGCCAGAACCGCAAAACGGTAGATCATCGGGGGGCCCTGAAAAAGCGTCAGGCCAAAGGCGAATAGAAACAGCACATTCATCAATACGGGGTAAAGTTTAAGAATAACAAGCGAATCGGTCAGCAGGCACAAAACGCCTATGCCAAATAAAAGCAGGCTTGTCCATATAAAAGAGACGGCGGGTCGATGGTCCGAAGGCGTTTTTTTTTTGTAGTTCCAGAGGAACTTCCGTTTATAAACGCAAGAAGGGCAAAAGCTATAACGAAAAGCGAAAGCTGCCTAAGCGGGATTTTTCGGATCACAAGAAAATAAAAAACCACGCCCGGATAAACAACGGACAGGACTAAAAAAAGGACTTTGATTATTTGCTTTATTTTAAGCTTCATCTTTAAGTTTCATTGAAGATTAGAATTCTCAATTAGGGGATAAAGAATATCAACCACATCCTGAATAGTGCGCGCCTTCTTAAACTGCTCCGGCTCGATTTTGCCCGGCACAAATTCCTTCATTTTTACCATAAGGTCTACCGCGTCAATGGAATCCAGCTCCAGGTCATCGTAAAGCTTCGCGTCGGCGGTAATGGAAGCCTCCTCTATTTCAAACTCATGGCAAAGTATTTCCTTGAGTTTCTGGAAAGTCTCTTCCTTGGTCATACCGCCGCTCCTGACGCTTCAATGTACGCCGCCAGGGTGTCTACCGAGGCAAAATGCCTTTTATTGTCCGCGTTTTCCGAAGAAAACTTCACGCCGAATTTCTTTTTAAGTGCGATTCCCAGTTCCAGGGCGTCTATTGAGTCCAAACCCAGCCCTTCCCCGAAAAGAGGCGCCGAGTCAACGATATTTTCCGGTTTTATGTCCTCTATTTCAAGGGCGCTTATGATCAGTTCCTTGATCTGCTGTTTTAAATCAGCCATGAGTGGATTGTAATCGTAGCGCTTTCCAATGTCAACGGTTCGCGGCTAAATACACCGTTTTGCGGGCGCTATTTACAAAAAAATGCCAATCTTGGTATACTATTAATGCCAACACGGAGTTTTTCTTGAGTAAAGAGACAATTTTATCAAATTTAACTGATGTTTTAGCGGCTGAATTCAAACTCGATCCCGCCTCAATCTGTCCGACAACGCATATATTTGACGATCTGCAACTTGATTCACTGGATCTGATAGAGCTTATCGTCAGCCTTAAAGATCATACCAATGGAGAAATCGACCCCAGCGTGTATAAGGACTCAAAGACCGTGCAGGATCTGGTTGATTTACTACAGCCCTTCTGGAAAGCCGCATAATTTTCTGACTTCATCGGCGCTTAACTGCCTGTAGGCCGGTTCGGCGCCGCTTGAAAAATCTACCTGGAAAATTTCCTCGCTGTAAAACGATAGTTTTGAACCCGTAGCGGGGTTACATTCAAGGTAAATGATCTTGTTTATATCCAGGCCCTTTTCCGGACAAATCTGTTCCGCCAGACTTTTACCGGCGGCGGTAACCGAGGTTCCCGGATTGTCCTGGTAGAGCTCGGTAACAATCACGACAGTTTTTTCTCCGCGCAAAACCTTTAGGCCGCAGCAGGATGGCAGATCCCAAAGCCCTTTAAAGTGAAAAATTTCATCGTAGTACTTTTCGCTAACCTGCATTTTCAGCTTCGTTCCATCTATAAGGCAATATCCTTGCCGAATGATTTTTTTGCAAGCTTCCTGTTCCTTGGGCGGTAGGTTCCGTCATCCATCTCACGGCTTGCCACCGCGTAAAGCAGATGGAACATTTTTTCTTCCTGGGATTCATCTTTGTAAAAAGTTTCCCACGCATAATTGCAAAGCTCCTTCAGGCGGTCTGCGCTGATTTGTTTTGGGGTGAATACCACCTGTCCGGCGTTGTAATGATCCCAGTCACGGTCAAAAATGCGCCCCTCTCGTGCCAGATCGTCCCAGGCCTTGGTGTGGGGAAAGGGGGTCAGAACGGTGAACTCCGCCAGATCAAGGTTAATCGACAAAAGAAAATCAATAAGACGCTTGATGTCGTCTTCGCTTTGATTATCCAGCCCAAGTAGGATAGTCCCCTCAACCCCGATTCCGTAATCGTGGTAATGCTTAACCCGCTCCCTTATGTAGTCCGATGTGTCGTAAATCGCCTGGTAAACGTACCACGCGCCGGCCTGGGCCGCCTTTTCCAGCACTTTCGGGTCGTCTTCAATCGAGTGGCTTATCCACTTTTTCTTAAGAGGGATCATTTCCGTGAAAAGCTCTATTTCCCAGTCCCTGTCCTGGGCAAGAGAATTGTCCACGATAAAGAGCCTGTTGTTGTCTATGAGCGCAAGCTCCTCTATCACCTTGTCCATGGGGCGGGGGCGAAAAGAGCGTCCGCCAAGGTACGAAACAGCGCACGGGTAACAACTAAAGCGGCAGCCGCGGGAAGCGTGAAAAAGGTCTACCATCTGCACGCCCTTGTGGTTGTACAATTCCCTTTTGTAGAGATCGCGGCGGGCAGGGCCAACCGAAGAGACCGGCGGCATTTGCCCCATGTAGTTGTAAACCTGCTTTAAGCGGCCGTTTGTCCAATCGTCAATGACTTCTTCCATGCGGGTTTCCGCTTCGCCCAGGAACACCGAGTCCGCGTGCGCAATGGTTTCCTCCGCGTGAAGCATTGCCGCTATACCGCCGAAAATAACCTTCCTGCCCCGGCTGCGGTACTCGTCCGCAATTGCCCAGCCGCGCTTAACCTGCGTACTTAGCATCATCGAAATAGCCACCAGGTCGCAATCCTCGTCAAAGTTAATATTTTCAACGTTTTCATCGGTAAAAGAAACCTCGACATGGGAAGGCAAAGCGGCGGCGAACACTACAGGTCCGTGCGGAGGCAAATTAAAAGTCGTCTGCCCCGGAAGTTTGTTCCACCGGGGGTAAATCAGTTTTAGTTTCATTCTATATATTAATATCAGAAATACTGCAAATTGGCATCGGAGACCATTTTTTATTTATACATCGGCCCCAAAGCCGAGCATGCCCGGTAATCCGCGCCTTCCTTGTCCATACCAAAAGCGTTCCAGTAACTTGGCCTGAAAATCTGTTCCTCAGGCACATTGTGCATACACACGGGAATCCGCAGTATTGAACAAAGCGAAATAAGATCCGCGCCGATGTGGCCGTAAGAAATCGAACCGTGGTTAGCGCCCCAGTTGTTCATCACGTCGTAAGCGGATTTGAACGCGCCTCTCCCGGTAACTCTGGGGGCGAACCAGGTGCAGGGCCAGGTGTAGTCCGTGCGCTTCCAGAGTATGTCCGACACATTGTCCGGCAGGTTCACCGTCCAGCCCTCGGCAATCTGAATCACAGGGCCGACTCCTTTCACAAGGTTGAGCCTGGACATGGTTACCGGCATTTCCGCCTTTGTGATAAAGCGCGACGAGAAACCGCCGCCCCTGAAGTAACCAAAGTCCGCCGCGTTCCAGGTTGTCGCCGCAAGGCAGGCCTTCCAGTCCGCGTCGCTTACTTCCCAGAAGGGCTTCATCACTCCCTTGCCGTCGGGGCCTTTCATTTCACCAGAAGCGTCAACACAGGCCGCGCCGGAATTGATCAGATGAATAAAACCGCCGGACTCTTTTGCCGCGCCTGCCAGATCGTAGCCTGTAACGCGCTTGACCGCTTCAGGGCTCCAGTAGGTTCGCACATCGGCGAAAATCTGCGCCGTACCTGTCAGGAGTTTTCCGAACAGCATCCCGACGCCGTTGAGGGTGTCGTTCTCGGTCGCCAAAACATAAGGTTCCCGCGCGCCTTCCCAATCGAAGGAAGAGCACATCAGGGATTCGGGGAAGTCGCAGTTGGGGTAGAAGTCCGTCCACTGGCGCTGACCCTGGAAACCGCCGGCGATGGCGTTGTGGCCAAGCCTCTCTTCCTCGCAGCCGGCGGGTAGGTTGGGGTTGCCGTTAAAGAGGTCTTTAATGATGCACATCATCTTGACCACGAACTCCCAGGCCTTGTCCTGCTCGGCGCGTGAACGCTGTAACTCTGGCGGATTCTTGTCAAAGCCTTCCTTGCAGTACTGTTTGGTCCAGGCCAGGGCTTTCTGGTATTCCTTCTCGTCGTAAATGCCTTTTTCCATACGGCGGATAATTTCAACTTCATCGACGCTCTCAACGCGCATTCCAAGGTATTCCTCAAAGAATTCGGGATTGATAATTGAACCGGCAATGCCCATGCAGATTGAACCGATCTGTAAATAACTCTTGCCCCTCATGGTTGCCGCCGCCAGCGCCGCCCTGCCGAAGCGCAGCAGCTTTTCCTGCACGTCCGCCGGAATTTCCGTATCGCTAAGATCCTGCACATCGTGCCCGTAGATTCCGAACGCGGGTAGCCCTTTTTGAGCGTGACCCGCCAAAACCGATGCCAGATATACCGCGCCGGGCCTCTCTGTGCCGTTGAAGCCCCAGACGCCTTTTATGGTGGAAGGATCCATGTCCATGGTTTCCGAGCCGTAACACCAGCAGGGCGTTACCGTCAGCGTAATGTCCACGCCTTCCCGCCGGAATTTGGCGGCGCAGGCGGCGGCTTCAGCTACCCTGCCGATGGTAGTGTCGGCTATCACTACCTGTACAGGCTCCCCGTTGGAATAGCGCAGGTTTTTCTCAAGCAGCGCCCTTGCCGCTTTTGCCATGTTCATGGTCTGCTGTTCAAGAGATTCCCGTACTTTCAACACGCCTTGACGTCCGTCAATAGTTGGTCTTATACCAATTTTTGGATACTCGCCTTTAAAACGATTTACCGCCATTTTGCCCTCCATTTAGCATATTTCACCCCTTAACTAAACATACACTTGATTTCCCGCTTGTCAATAAAAAAATGAAATTGATTACTTTGCCCGCTTCTCAACCGTGCCGTCAGCGTGGGCGATAAAAAAGATTGGCCTTAGGGGCTTGTCATGAGGGCCGGTGAAGAAGCCGTTCTCGATCACCCCTGGGATAAGGTTGATTTCTCTTTCCATAAGAACCGGATCGGGAGCTTTCGCGAAGCGTATGTCCAAAAGAAGGTTGCCGTGATCGGTGATGACCGGCCCGGCCTTGCGCAGAGCCTGCCTAAGCGTTACCTCCGCTCCCAGTTTTTCAAGGGCCAGCGTCGCGCTTACCCTCGCTTCGCTGACCACCTCTACGGGCACTGGAAATTTAACGCCCAGGTTTTCAACGATTTTTGATTCATCAACCACGATAGCGTAAGAAGCCGAAGCGTAGGCCGCGATTTTTTCAGGCAAAAGAGCGCCGCCGCCGCCTTTTATCAGCCTGTTTTCACTGTCAACTTCGTCAGCGCCGTCGATTGTAAGATCGAGCTTCGCGTTTATCTCCCTCGAATTCAAAGTGAAAAGCGGGATGCCCAATTCTTCACATTCAATTGAAGTTTGGAAACTTGTGGAAACCGCCAGAATGTCGGAGAGCTTTCCTTCCTGTAAAAGCGCGCCTATGTACCTTACCGCTGTAATTGCCGTGGAACCAGTCCCAAGCCCCAGCTTCATGCCGCTTTTAACAAGGGCATCCACCGCCGCCCTGCCGGCTATTTCTTTAATCTCATTTTGCTCCATATTCACTTCCTAAAATTTTACGCGAGAAACAAGCGAGGGGGGAAATTCCCGGTTCATGAAAAAAGCGTACTGGCAGCGGGCCTGCCTGTACAATAAATCGCTGCCGTTTAGAATTCTGCATCCTGCCTGCTCAGCCCGCTTCAAGCAGGGGGTTTTGGGGGGTTCATAGATAAAGTCCATCACGATTTCTTTGCCTGAAAATTTATAGAATTCTATAGGGTCGCTTTCCGCCTGCGGCGCCATTCCGACCGTACTTGCCTGAATAATAATATCGGAATATTTTTCCATCATAACAGCGCCGCGGCTGTCAAAGGCCGCCCAGGCAAAACGATAGGGTTCGGCCAAAATGCGCGCCTTAGCGGGAGTGCGGTTAAGGATAAGGGCTTTTCCCCTCAATCGACTCACCTCATAGGCTGCCGCCTTCGCCGCCGCCCCCGCGCCCACTATGGTAACTTTTTTGCCCTTTAAATCCTTTTTGCCGATATAAGACAAAAGGCTGTCGGAAAATCCAGGGGCGTCGGTATTGTACCCCATCCAGCCTTCAGACTCTTTTACCAGAGTGTTGCAAGCGCCGATTGAAGTTGCCCTTTCCGATCTGCCGACCAGATACGGGAGTATTTTTTCTTTATAAGGCACTGAAATTGAAAGGCCTGAAATGCCGATTTCTTCGGCAAGGCTGATAAGAGATTCAACGGAATCGGCAACGATGGGGATAAAAACCGCGTCGGTCTGCTCCATCCTGAACACTGTGTTGAAAAACAGGGGGCTGTTGGTAAATTTAAGAGGAAAGCCCGCTATCGCGAAGATTTTCGTCTTGGTGGTAATTTCACGGAAGCGGTATAGCTCTGCCAATACCTTAGGCTCAAGCTGCCCGGGCGCGGCGGATATAGCGCCGTCAACCGCCAGGGACGTGTAACTAATGCGGGAGCCCAGGAACTCGGATAGTATCCTTGTGTTAATGCCGTATTCCCCCATGCATAAAACTATCTTGTCTATGCCGGAAGTTTCCTTTGCGGCCTTGTACACCCTGATCACATCCGCCAAAGAGCCGGCCGTTACCGCAACCTTAACAAGCTCATCTCCCACCCTTCTGAGTTTCTTTATTTTTCCGGTCAGATCCTCATCAACCCCTTCCATGTTGTGCCAGGATCGGATAATACGGGTTCCAAATGTGCGGGCAGCTTCTTCAAGGCTTGGTACGTTCAGATCTTCCTCAAGATCTACATAGGCAAAATTCCGCCTTTGATCGGCGGCGGCATAGGCCAGGCCCTTTGCCAAAAGGGAAATCCTGGAGCCTTCCCCGCCCACGTAATAACCGCCTTCAAGGTTTCGCCTTACCGTAAGGATCACGGGTACGCCCGCCATTTCAGGAAAGCGCCTTATATGAAACCTTTCATCGGGGTCAAGGCAATCCACGCGAAGCTCGGCCAAGTCTACATATTTTCTGTTTTTTTCAAGCAGATCTAAATCCTGGGCTAAAGTTTTCCCGGTAAGACAGATGCAAATTTTTGCCATATTAAAACCGCAGGCTTTCGACGGGAAGCGCGACAGTTTCCCTGTGAATTTCCCGGTTAAGCATTGAAAGTACCAACACCGCGCCGGAAGGCTGAAGGTACGGAACCGAAAGCCGGCCTCCGGGGTACTGTACCGACAAGAGCCGCTCCCTCGCGCCGCCGGGGAGTATGCTTTCCAAAGTCAGCAAGAGTGGGTAGGGATTTTGTGCAATTTCGTAGGTAAAAAGGCCGAAAACCTGGTTTTGCGGCAGGTTGTCCGGTATGGTCATAACAATCTCAACCCTTGTGCTTGAAGCGGCAAGGGTGTTCCCACCCGGGTTTTGATAAACCACAGTTCCGGCTTTTTCACTGCCCTGACTCTGCCTGATCGAGAACTCAAAATCAATTCCTGCCAGGCCTATCTGTTCCAGCACGTCATTAAGGCCCAGCCCAAGGAGATTCGGCAGCTTCGTCATAACATTTTCGCTGCCCCGGCTCACAACCAGTTCCAAAACTGTCGGGCCGGAAATAGCCGTGCCCGCTTCAGGCTTTTGCTGCAAAACCGTTCCCGCGGGTTCTGTGGAAAATTGGTACATCACAGGGTCTTTTATGGTGATTGGCTGGACATTCCCCCCGGCGCTCTGAGTTGACAAAAGGGTCAGGATGTCCATGCGAACCTCGTCAATGTTTCTGCCCAGGTAATTTTCAATGGTGTTGACCATTACTCCCTGGCTTACCACAAGCTGTATCCTCCGGCCTGCCTTAACGATAGTCCCCGGCTGGGGGCTTTGTTCCAAAACATGGCCCTTTTCCGTGGAGCTTTGGCTGTAACGAAGGCTGATTCTTGGGTAAAGCTCTTTTACCTGAAGCTCAAGAAGGGCGGCTGTCAGATCTCGTCCCTGGACATCGGGAACCATAGTCCTTTCCGCCCCCCGCACATTGATAAAAAACACCGACACAGCCACGATTCCGACCAGTACAATGAGTCCCGCCGCCATTGAAAGAAAAAGCCGCAAATGGTTAGAAACATAGCCTTCAATGGCATCAAGATCCAGATTGATTAAGCCCATATTTGTTATATTAGTTGGAAAAAACTCCAGTAGCAAGGGTCAAACTCAGCTGCTCTTAGAACCGAAAGCAGGCGTTTTTTCATGCTATAATACACCATGGACAAATACGAGGAAATCTTAAACATGTGGCGGCTCTGGAAGGTCGAAACGGTATCAGATATTGATGAGCGCTTGCACAATTTTAAGATTATTTTTGCCTATAACTCAGGAAAAATCGAAAATGAGGCGGTTACCTACCACGATACGAGGGAGATTTTTGAAAATGGGCGCGCCTTAAACTTCACAGGCGACCCACGTGTCCTGTTTGAACAAAAAAACCAAAAAACCTGTTATGAGTTTCTTAAACACAAAATCGCCGCAAGGGAACCTCTTACTGTTTCGCTTGTTCTGGAAATCCATGGAATTCTTACGGCCGGTACCTACGATGAGCGGCGGTTTGTCGAGCGGGGTGAGCGGCCCGGCGCTTTTAAGAAGCATGACTATGTGACAGGCAAAAACGAAGTAGGCTCTCTTCCGGAAAATGTATCCGGCGATATAGCTGCCTTGCTTGATGAGGTACAAGCGTACACCGGGAGCGAAATTCTAAAAACCGCCGCATACTTCCATCTGCGGTTTGAATATATACACCCCTTTGCGGACGGCAATGGCCGCGTTGGACGAACGCTAATGAATTACTTTCTGATGAGCCGCGATCATCCGCCGCTCATTATCCACGACGAGGACAAAGCGGTATATTATGCCGCATTAGAAACTTACGACAGAACCGAGGAAATAACGCCCATGTATGATTTCCTGCGCCTGCAGGCCGAGCGCACATGGGAAAAATCCCTTAATCGCAAAGAACCAGAGAGTCAGTAATTCCAAATTAAACGCCTTACCCCAGCTTAACCCCAACAAAATCCCGCTCGCCGTTACAAAACGCCTTCCAGTCCAGCGCCTTTTTCGTCTGCCACTGAAGCCTTGTAAGCGCCAGGATGCCGTCCCCTGTTTGGACTAATATTCCCCGGCTGTCTGTGCCAAGCACAGAGCCAGGCGGGGCATTTGCTTTAGCTTCCGCCTGCGCAGTCGCGCACTGTGCCTCAAGAATGATAAGGGTATCCTTTCCCCGCCGGGTAAAAGAGAGCGGCCAGGGGGTAAAGGCGCGTATCTGCGCGTCTATTTCGGCGGCGCTTTTGCCCCAGTCAATAAGCCCCGTTTCTTTTTTTATCTCGCGGCAGTAAACGGCCTCGCCTTCTTGCGGCTTTGCTCCGGCGGCCCTGGGGGCGAAATCCAAGAGCAATTCCCGCAGAAGAAGCGCCGCTTTTTCGCTTACCGTTTCGCTTAGCGAGGCAGTTGTTTCACGCCCCGAAAGCTCGATTTTTAAAGAGGCAATTATGTCCCCGCTGTCCATTTCCGCCGCCAGCTTTTGAATGCAAACGCCTGTCTCTTTTTCCCTGTTTAAAATAACCGCCGGAATGGGAGACGCGCCGCGGTATTTGGGCAGAAGGCTGGGGTGGATGTTGATTCCGCCAAGGGGAAACAAAGCCAAAAAGCGCGGGCCGAAGATGCGCCCGTACGCGAAAGACACAAGCAGTTCCGGGGCCAAGGCGGCTACTCCTTCCCGCGCCCCGGCATCCAGCTTTTCAGGCTTAAGCTGGGGTATGGGCGGAAACCCCTTTTCCTTTCGTATCGCGTCAAGGGCGCAGGCGGCGGCGGAAACATCCGAAGGTTCAGCCTGTCCGCGCCTTCGCGGGCGATCCTGGTTGGTAAGAACGCCGGCCAAAGTTATGCCTTTTCCTTCAAGTTCCATTTCGGAGAGCAAGCGCAGGCAAGGAACGGCAATGGCCGGAGTAGCGGCAAAAAAGATCCTCAAGACGCTAAGCCTTTTTCTTCTGGGCTGCCTTGTCAATCTTGGCCAGAATACGGTCCCGCTTTTGTTCGGGAATTCTGTCAATAAAAAGTATGCCTTCAAGGTGATCGTATTCATGGAGGATCACCCTTGCAAGAATCCCTTCCGCCTCAATGGTAAAAGGCCGGCCTTTTTCATTCCAGGCCTGAACTTTAACCGCCCTTGACCTTATCACATTCGTATATATCCCCGGAACTGAAAGGCAGCCTTCTTCATATTTCACCGTTTCCTGGGACGTTTCTATAATTGAAGGGTTGATAAAAATACGGGGAACATCCCCTTCCACATGAGTCGCAAATATCCTTTCCTGAAGCCCAACCTGGGGCCCCGCAAGGCCTATACCTTCACCGGCATGGAGAGTTTCAACGAGTTCTTTCGCAATCTTAACATATTCAGGGCCGATCTTTTCTATTGGATTAGCCTTTTGCCGCAAACTTTCGTTTTCAAGAGTCAGAATCTGCATATCGCCAATATAGCGAAAATGATTTAATAAGGCAATGTTTAACATTAGCTTTGCTTGCTTGTGGACTCTTTTTGAGCTATACTTGTTTTTGGATAATGATTGGGCCGGATGATGTTATCTATAAAAACCGCTATATCTGGAATCTGCATAAAAACGATCTGAACCGGCAAAAACATCATCTGAGTTTTGAAACTGCGTCATTGGCTTTTGATGACCCTTTTCACATTGAGGAATTCGATGAAGAAAACTCAATTACGGAAGAGCGGTTCAACATTACAGGTTCGGTAACCGGCTTAATAAATAATACCCTTGTTACCGTTTCAGTTGTTTACCGCGGCGATTTGATTAGGATCTTTTCCGCCCGAAATGCCAGTCCTACGGAGATAATAGATTATTATGAACAATTGCAGGAATACCTTGGTTGACAAGTTAAAGATTGACAGTGAGATTGAAGAAATGAAAAAACATCCCGTAGATTTTTCAGATATACCTGAAAGGAAAAGCGGCGCCAAAGTGCATCTTGCCCGCAAAGAGTTTCTTGATTGCTTACCACCTGACATTGTACAGGAAATGGCTCGGCGCAGGCTCAAGGAATTACAAGCGTCGGGTTATGAAATTCCGGAAAAAACAACCTAGTGTACTGTAAAATACATACAACTAAATGATAATATGATAATATGGAGGCATGAAAGCGCTACAACCACAAGTAAATGAAGAAGACAAAGAGTTAATGGAAAAGCTGTTATCAGCAGGGCACAT